>Ga0247843_1001903_pt1 | contig 40032 bp, 59 predicted proteins | sample LaCruzMarch2017__FD_192420 | JGI IMG/M metagenome (GOLD analysis project Ga0247843, IMG submission 192420) | Freshwater microbial communities from meromictic Lake La Cruz, Castile-La Mancha, Spain - LaCruzMarch2017_8m | ecosystem: Environmental > Aquatic > Freshwater > Lake | place: Spain...
GAGGTCCAAGTGGACCTACATCGCCTTGAGGACCCGCTGCTCCCTGAGGGCCCGAAGCACCTTGAGGGCCTAAATCGCCTTGAGGGCCTACATCTCCCTGAGGACCTTGGTCTCCTTGTGGGCCTTGGTCGCCTTGAGGACCTACATCACCTTGAGGACCCGCCTGGCCTTCGCTAGCCATTAAACTCCATAAAGCCGAACCGTCTGGGGCTTGGCCCGTATTTCCATCTTGGATAGATATGTAACTAGAGCCTAAATACTCTACCACATCATTTATATTATAAGTGGTCTCTGGGCTCCAAGTGCCTTGCCATATAAAGGACACACCATTTGTACCATTTGCTCCAGTAGTTCCTTTGTCGCCTTTAGTGCCCGCACCCTGAGGACCAGTAGCACCTTGAGGACCGATAGAACCAGCAACACCTTTTGGGCCTTGAGCACCAGTCGCACCCTTTTGTCCTTTGGCCCCGCCGCCGCCGCCGCCTGGTAGGAGGTCCGATAAATTCTCGGTTACGCCATATACATCTCGTACTGCGATTTGTCCAGTAGCACCATCGAGGTAAATTGCCAATCCGTTTGCGGCAACAACTTTAATGTTATTTGGTGACGACGTTGCTAAACTCATATTACATTATTTTGTTTAGTTACAAAAATACGCAATTTCATGGATAGTCATACAAAAAAAATCCCCCATTATAAAAATGGAGGACCGCGACTGGGAACCAAAGATTAAAAGAGGGAAACAACAATTACGACAAGGAGCCACGAATCCGCGTATCTTTTTCAAGATTATTCAAAAGTACAGATTTTTTTTATCAAAAAAAACCATAGATTTGTTTTTTCGTACAAATGACTCATGATGAAAAAACTGACCAAAAAGACTAATAAGCCTCAAAAACTCTTTGCCAAACTTGTAAAAGTTACAAAAAAGCGTTTTGACAAGGACCCTCTTTTAAAACGTCCGTACAATGAAGTTCAAAAATGGGTAAGCCAAAATCTATATAAGAACTTTAAAGGTCAGAGCCCTAGTAAGGTCAAAATAACGGATATTCAAAATGCTATTGAGGCCGTTGTTAGTCAAAAAATACAAAAAATCGTTTGCGGAAGTGTTTTTCAAGTCCCCGACGGTGACATCGAAGAGCAGAACTGGTGGGAATTTTTTGACAACCTAAAAAATATTAGCGCTAACGTCAAGACCCGACTGAACGCTGGGAGTTATGGCGTTTCAGACATTTTGGTTGCAGAAGATTTGCAAAGGGATGCGGAAGCGTTTAAAATTATAAACGAAATAAGGAGTGCCTCCAATAACAAGTCAGGTTCAACCATTATTGGGTTCCGCCGTGTTCTGCCAGGAAAAAAGGACGATGGTGACCCATGCTCGTATTTCATTGATTTTATTTTATCTGAAAAAGGCATTATGGTTGACGATGCAAGCGACGAAGTGTTTTTGACCGAGGAACAATCCGAAGAAAGCATGGCTGCCAGACGTGAACGCCTCAAGACTTTCAAAAAAGAAAGGAGCCAACGCGCTAGAAAACAGAAGGCAAAGAAGCGCAAACGCCCTCAATCTACCCAACAAGAGAAAACCGAATCGCAAGAGATGGCACAACGTAGGCCATCAGACATTAGGGCCTTAAATGCCGCTATGACCAAATTAGAGGGCTTTTACAATAAAGGACTTATTACTAAAAAGGAGTTTAAAACCTTGCTTGCTGAACTGATTAAGAAATTTGAAGAGGGCGGAGAGGTATGAACATTTCAGACCGAAGGGTTTTACATACGGGGCATGAGCAGTTTATAGAGCGTTTGAAAAAACGAGGCACATCGTACTATATAAGACAAGGCACGGAATGTGTCGAGGTAGTGGTGGACGAAATAAATTTCTTTTTCAAAAAGGAGAAAAGGTTTCCGTTACACTTTTTGTATCTGTTTGGCTTGGTACGCAAAGAGGCTGGGGAGTGGACTATGGGGAAAACTCATATTGCCTTACCGATTGAATACCCTAGCGTGAAGTATAATTACGATTTCAAGCAAGGGAAAAGCAAAATTGTGGGTTACGACCTTAATCATGCTTACTGGCGAATTGCTAAGAATCTAGGAATCATAAAGCCATCAACTTTTGAAAAGGCCTTGAAACCTGAGGCCAAAGCCATTCGCCTTGCGGCACTATCAACTATGGGAAGGTCTAAAGTCTATGAGTTTTACAAGGGGGGAGAAATTTTCGATGGCAAAAAACACATAACTCAAGAGGATAAGTTATTGATGGATGCTTATAAACTCATTCGTTTAACGTGCTTTAAAATGATGTTTGATGCCAGCGAAATACTCGGTGAAGACTTCGATTGTTGGAAAACGGACTGCATTTATTTTCGCGATACAGAGGAAAATAGAAAAAGCATGAGCGATTTCTTTGTTTCTAATGGCCTGACTTACAAACTATTAGAATACTAAATTTATTATTTGTATTTTACAAAATAACAATCGTATATTTGTTTTTCAATAAAAGGAAACAACTATTATGACTACTCTTGAGGCGACTCCCTTTTCAGAGAAGGAACGCGAAATTAAATATGAACTAAACTCGTTTATCGAGTGTGGAATGCCATTTAGTATTATGGTGGAACGCGAATCGCGAACCCTGAATACTGGAAACTCTTACAAGTTTGGTGTTCTGTCTTTTGACAACAAAAACCTATCGTGGCTTTTCTATGGCGAAGTGGTTGCAACCACTAGGATTGAGGCTCTAAAACTTTATCAGCAACTACTTACGGCTTGTGAGGCTCAAAAACTTGGCCGTCCTTTTGCCTATAAAGTCATGCGGCGCAAATGAAATCCTATGTTTTAACTCAGCGTGGAGGTAGCCGAAGAGTGCAGTTAGACACCTACGACGAACTAAAGGACCTTACGATGCCCAATACGAAAGTGGTAAACCTAAACGATGGTGTACACCTTCTAATTCACAATGGAGTGACAGAGGGCAGCCCTTCTGAAATAAATTTTATTGCTACCTTACTATGTATAAATGGCAGCGGCCATCAGGAAATTGTTTTTGGTAATGCTATAATAATGAATGCTCAAATTTTTTACCATTTAAAATGAACTTACAACTAGAATCCAAACGCGGATTGGCGTGCTTTGACTATGACCCCTACGAAGACGAAATGCTTATTTACATAGGAAATGACGAAAATCCCTTTGAATGGTATAACAAGGCTATGAAAGACGATGATTTTCCAAGTTCTTTCCAGGATTATATAGAAGCAAATGGAGGACGTACAACCTTTTACGATGATAGTGATTCCAATTACGAGCACACTACAAGGGAGGTTACGCTGCCTTGGTCTGAATTTTCCGAAACCTATACGGCTACCGAACTTTTTGATGCCTATTGTAAATCTATTTTGACTTACAACTCCTTATAAAAAGAAAGTGGGGGCGCGAACCCCCACAATCATAAGAAACTTTAGTTACCCATTTAAACACTATCTCACTATGCTTAGGGCTGAACCAATTTACTATACTATGTCTACCTTACTCCAAGACTACGAGCGTTTATTAGCAATTATTCACCATCCTAAAAATCGTGACTGGCATAAACCTTATATAGTCAACACCATCAAGGCTTTTGTCGCTAAACATGAGTCAATTCCAAATGATAAAGTCGTATATGAAATGGGCGAACATTTGTTATTGCAAACAAATAAACACTAATTACATATTTTTATATGAAAGTAGAAGATTACGAACGCCAACTAGAGTGGATAAAGCATATTAAGGGAGAATCCGTTTGGTCTGAACTAAACATAATGGTTAAAGTGGCAAATGATAAATTAGTCATAGCCAAGCAATACGAGAGTGAAGTAAGAAGTAGGATTTCAGCCGAATACGCGAATACCGAAATCGTATTTAAGTAATGCAACGGAAGGTATCTCAATCTTTTATGAAGGAATTTAGCAACTACCTTCAGGGTAACTCTTGCGGCCTTCAACTCCTTGCTAAATACTATGATAACATACAATTTCCTAGTAGCAAGCCGCAAAGGCTAGGGCAATATTTTGAATTTCAATTAACTGGCGCTCTCCCCAAATATGGTCAGGTCCCTGAACCCGATGTGGTTTACAAGGGCACGGCACGCGAGGGCTTGAGCGAAGATTTCAAAAGGGCTCAAGAGTCTGTGACCTTTGGCAAGCAAATGTTTGAGACTCTTGGCATACAGATTTTAGAAACTGGTGTTCGCCTGGAGAACGATGAGATGGTTGGTGATGCCGACATTGTTGCCATGTGGAATGAGCAAAAGTGTATAATAGACATTAAATACTCAAGCGTAATAGACGATAAGTGGTCAGACTATGGGTGGGATAGCGCCACCTTATCAGAAAAAGACGAAACACTTGTCCAGGCGGTACACTACAAGTTACTCGCGCAGCAACTATGGGGAATAGAAGACGTGCCATTTTATTTCTTTGTCTTCAGCGCCAAAGAGCCAGGTTATGCTAAGATTTTTAAGATTATAGTAGATGAGGTACGTTATGAAGCACACAAACTAAGCGTCAAAAGGATTCGTAACAAACTAGAACTCATTGATGAGCGATTCTTTAAACCTAAGCCTACACTCAAAAGATGTATGGACTGCCCACTTAATAAGGATTGCACTCAGAAGACTGAACTCCCAATCGTTGAAGAGATTTACTACTAATTTTTAAACCCTAATGAATAAAGAACTTGTTACTCGTTTTACGGCGCAACTATCTCACTACGAGCGCGATATTATCAAAGACCTATTAGCCAAGCATGAATTAAGCCCTAATCAATTTGTTCAAATAGCAATCAGCCAACTTAAAAAGAATGTCTTGATGCAGCAAGCCTTTGAAAAAAGTCCAGCATCACTATTTGCTAGTATTCTCTTGTGTGCCGAGTTAGGGCTTAATCCCAGCGAAGAGATTGGGGAGTTCTACTTTGTGCCCTTTAAGGGCGGTATAAAGCCCATGATAGGCTACAAAGGCATCGTTTCACTATTCATGCGCACTGGCAAGGTTCGATGGATTACAAGCGAAATAGTCTATGCTCACGATGACTTTGAATACGAACTAGGCTTGGAACCTAAACTTGCACACATACCCAATAATATGATTTCAAAAACCACAGATAGCATTGTAGCCGTTTATGCGGTGGCGAAACTGGACGATGGAGAAAAAGTTTTTAAGGTGATGACGCGAGAGGAAATAATGAGTGTAGCAACTATTGGTGGAAATAGCGCTATGTATTTTAATACCCTAAAAGACCCACAAAACTGGATGGCCAAAAAGACTACCCTAAAGCAGTTGGCAAAACTTCTGCCCAAAGACTACTATGGCAAAAAGGCTATCGCGCTAGACGATACGATGGAGGGCGGTGGGTACGTTTCTATGGACCAAGACGACATTATCATTAAGGAACATAAGATTCTAGCCAAGGGAAAAGGAATAGGTCTTTACAACTCTTTTCAGGACCTTGAGGAAAATATAAGCGAGGAAATAGTACCTTTAACTAACGTATAGCAGTTTTGTAATTGTTACTCGCATCTTTCCCGTTTTCTTTTCGTGAAAACTTAGTTGGAGGGGGTCTTTGGGCCCCCTTTTCTATTTAACTCTCTAAATAAATGATTTCTCGAATTTCCTCAAGTCCCATGTATTGATGCTTGACCTTCATTTTTTCAACGTAAAAAAGAGTTGGAAAATCCGATACGTCAAAAAGAATACTTAGTTCTTTCCAGTCGGGAGTGGTCGTGGGAATTTGAAAAAGCGGTAATTTTTTATTTTTTGCGAATTTTAGTATTTCAGGCTTTATTTCTTTGCATGACCCACAATCAGGCATAAAAAAGAATATGAGCGAGGTGGGTTGTAATTCCAAATGTTTACGAAGAGCGTCACGCATGGTATCTTATTTTTGAATATTAGTCAGTAGAAATCGTAAAACCTTTGGCTATTAAACTATTTTTCGCGAAAATACCAGCGGGTGATGGCGGAGCGGGGGGTGTCTGAGCCGCTAAAGATAGGTTTCCAACTACGCTCGTATAGGAGGGAGTTACCATATTATCAAAATCTATAAGAATTTGGTCTATGGTTGGTGTATCAAGTTTATTATTAGAACATCGAAAATCAATCTCAAAACTTGTGGGAGTCGTGTTTTCAAAATAATTCATTATTATAATTGAAGGAAATGCTGCTAAATCATTTCCATCTAGCCTAACTTGCTGAAATCCATTCATTTCTATTGGAACCGCCAACGATTGCCATGAAACATTGGTGTTGGTTGGTCCTACATCAAAAACATTTCCAGCGTTTGCAGCAAGGCTGCTATAAAAGTTGTTTACATTCTGACCTAAAACAATATCTTCAGACTCTTTAATAAAGAAAATCATTATTGGGCCAACAGAACTAAGCGGGGCATCAACAATGGCGTTTACTAAAGACTCAATTGTAAATCTCTTTAAAGCACTACTGCCACTCAAGAAAAAATCGGTATTACTTATAAATTCCTGATTTGCAACTATACCAGGTCCGTCTAAGTTTATCTCTACTAAACTCTGTGCGTTTATTCCAGGGAACGTCCATCCAGCAGGATAGCCAGCGGTTATAGCATTGTAGAGTTGTACGTTTGTCAGGCTATTGAGGGTATCAAAATTACCATCTGTTGTTACCCTTGCACGATTATTTGTAAGATTCCAAGATGCTAAGTTTGGAAAAATTTGGTCGTCATAGAAAAAAGTATTTCCTTGCAGATTATCGATGGTCATTGCGGTCACTTCACTACAATCGCCACTTGGGAAAAAAAGCATAGCGTTACTTTCGCCAGCCGACCAGTTAAGTGTATAGCCTTGGGTCACGCCCGCCGAAGTGCTTAATATAGGTTGCAAGTCTGCCGCTTTTGGTGAACTTACAGAGAAAACAACGCTACCACTATTTGCATAAGACTGCGTAAATAGGGGCATAACACACCCAGGCCCAAATCCCACAATTCCTATCGCAGCATTAGTTTGACTTATTAAAAGTTGATAAGCCGAAAACCATATACTTGTAAATGATATTTGGTTTGGGTACACAAATGTTTGTAACGTGGTATTTGGTTGAACAAAGTATTGATATGCTTGCTCCGTTATGCTTTCTGTGGTTGGAACGCCTTGTAAGGTTAAAACAAGGTCACCAAATTCTATATCGTTATTGTAAGTATAGACTACATTTCCAATAGAAAGGAAGTTTCCTTGATTCAAACTAGTCAATACGTTTACAACACCCGCGATAGTTAAATTACCTATAAACGAAGCGGTATTCCGAAATAGTGGTTGACCAACAAACCTTGATTGAATTATTACTGTGTCTACGTTTAGAAAGTTTTCGGTACTTAAATCCCACTCGTACAGAGTATCGGCATTGTTTTGATTGGAATTGTCTTGTGTTCCACCTAAAACATTTAAACTTGTTGGCAGCGCTAAGTCATTTCTTACTTGTAAAGCAATTTTGGTCATAGTTCAAATAGTGCTTTTAGTTCGTCGTCTATGTTAGATTTGCTTGAGGCAAAAAGACCATGTGTTTTTAAGTGTGCTAAAAACTCCAACTCGCTATCGGTAACAAATATGGTGTGTTGACTAGCAATTTTATATTTTGCTTTCGCCGCAACAATTATATGCCCACTTTGGTCATAGACTAAAATATAGGCTAAATCCGTATTGGTATTTTGATAATACGAAATTCCATTAAAGGTGTGTTTTGATGGCTCTAAAATCATAACTCTTCCCTGAAATCCGTAAAAAGGTCATTTATTGTTTTGGGCGGGTCGTCGCGTAAAGATGTGTTCAAATCTGGAAAGAAACCAGTTCTATTCATAAAATCATAGTCAAAAATCTCTTCGACGTTCTCCTGAAAATTTTCTATACCCTGAAAAATGGTGTTATCGTAAATTTTTGCTAAAGACGCATCGTCAAGCGAATCACTCAAGTCATCTACGCCCGATGCAGATGCTTGTGTAACATTGAAATCTAAAGTTGCTGAGTTATTTGGTAGCACCTGAACATTCATTTTAGTCTTACCATCAAAGATTACATTTTGCTCCGCTAGATTTACTTGTAGCGCCCTTTGAAACTGATAGGGGTCAACTAACGGATTAAGGGTAAAGTTCGATAAATCACCATTAACATCATAATTTTCAAAAACAACTGGTTGTGAAATCTGCTCAGTTGAAGAGCCCGTGATTTCGACATTTTGCGCTAGGTATGTCGTGGTTGATAGCGACTGCTGAATCTCATCATATCGTGTTGCATCCTGACTTTCAATAGTCAAAAATGGTACAACAAACGACGTTATAGTCGGAGCATAAACACCAGCCACAAACCTTTACCCTTTTAAGATGCTTGCGCCACTTCGGTCACATACCATCATTTCACCATCCTTTTGGGGATAAACCTTTACGCCATACTCATTTGCGAGTATTCTATTGAGTTTATTTAAGTTATCGCCAGTCTCACCAGCATCTACTGCCGAACGCATCGCATCGAGGGCGATATGGGCGTTTTCTATTTTTCTTTTCTCGCCTGAACTCGCAGTTGCGGGGGCGCTGATTTTATTGCCGCTTGCGTTGGACACTCCAGTCGCAGTTGATTTTTTCTTTTTCCTAAAGATTAAAAGAACCACGACTGCGGTTCCTAAAATTACAAGGGCATTTTTTACAGAGTAATTCATGGCTATTTTTTCTTATACAAAATTAACACAATTGCCAAGGAAATCACTCCTAAGCCTAGAACGATAAACCCTATGTTTCGGGTGATTGCTATCTTATTGCTTGCTCCTTGGTTTCTGATTTTCAAAAGATAGTCGTTGACTAGTCTGATTCGCTCGTTATTACTTTGCGTTGTGGCCAACTTTGCGCCCAACTCCTTTTGCTGGGCTTGTGAAAGTTCATTTAGTTTTTTATCGTAGTTCCTACGGGCCGCTCCATCGGCAACTCTGATGCCTACTTCGCCCACTACCATTATAATATCATCGACTCCAACTGGCATTATTTCCTGAGTATTATTACGGCAACTATACCTACCACTGCGATACCAGCGACAAAAATTATTGCGGTCTTACGACGTTGTGATGATTGCTCTTGTAGACTTTGCTTGTAATCTAAAATAGAAGATGCCACTATTTTATTTCTTTCGGCATCAAGTTGCGCCTGAGTGGTCATTTGTATTCTTAGTTTATCAACCTCAGATTGATTTTCTGCTATCTTTTTGTCCTTGTTAAATTTTGCTACCGCTACGCCTCCACTAACTCCAACTCCTACAATTGCTATGATTATGGAGGCCGTGATAACGAAACCTATGTTATTGCCATTAGCGATTAACTCTCCTAGTTTAGTATTGAAGGCTTTGTCATTTTCAAAATACTTTTCGTAAAGACTTTTTGTTATTTCGTCAATACTAGGCTGAGTAGATAGCGGAATATTTTCTGATTCTAGAAATTCTAGAGTCATTTCAGGATTCTTAGCAATAAACCTATTTATGATTTTTTCTGCTGGCGACTGACTCATCATGCAAAGATTTTATCCCAAAATTTGATAAGGGCCGCCCACACGCTTCCGAGTACAATGCCTCCGCCAATAATTTTGCTCTTGAATTTTTCGTCTTTTGCTATATAGTCCGAGTGCTCCCGCACCTTTTCAACCAATCCCTTCTGTCCATAAGCAATATCACCAATCACAGTCGTATTAAGTTTATGGAGCATAACGTCCATATCGTTTAGTTTGGTCTTAATCCATAAAATGTCTTCATGGCTGACCTCGACTTTTTGATTGCTTGCTTTTGGAGTTGTCATTACATACCCATTTCCTCTAAGTGCGTTTTTAGCGATAAAGAGCGGACTGATTTTTTGCCATTAAAGACTGCTAATACTATTTGCTCTTTGTGTTTTGCCATAAAAACACTCATATTCCAGGTGGACTCATTAAAGTCCGCTGAAAATTTGTTTAACGATTTTAGCATAAATGGAGCAGACATTGCTTCATAACCTATTAAGTCGAACTTCTTTCCCATGATTTCCAGGAAGGTTACTTCGTCTTTAGGTTGCCAATTTTGACACATTTTATATGCTACTCCGCCCACGCCATTATAGAGTATCTGGATTTGAACGTCTGCATTGGTGCATCCATATTTTTCCGAATACCTATCAATTCCCGAAGACATAATCTTGGAGACTATATTTAAAATCATAACTAAAGTTTTCTTGCTATAAAGTTAAAACTTAATTCCGAAAAGTTCGGATATTTTAGATTTACCTTTTTCAAGAGCGCTCTCAAAACCTAACTCTTTTGCTAAGTCAGAACTATATTCAATTTCAACCATGTTCAACGGAAGAGTCTTTTTAATCCCTCCGACTTCAAAAGACACCACTCCATCAAGGCTAATGTCAATTGGCTTTCTCCGTAGTATTGCCGTAGCAAAAGGCAGTAGAGATGCCTTAACTCCAGTAAAGATAAGATTCCCTTGAATTGGCACGTCAAAACTAGTATCTGGTAGCACTACAAACTCCTTAGACGACTTTGTGTTGCCTAAAAGGTTTTCATTATAGTAAAAACTCAAATCATAGTTCAATACTTTCAGATTAAAGTTGCTCTTGTTAATAAAGGTTATGATTCCTTCAAGTTCAGCCGACTCATTAGTAAAATTCGTAACTGAAATCTTTTTGATTCGATAGTCCCACTCAAAAGCAAGTTTTACTTGCCTCCTGAAATATAGGGCAATAGCGCCAACGGCAACCACCGCACTAAGTATGTATAAGGCCGTCTTCGTCTTCATTTCCGTAAAAGAAAATATAAGATTACCGCAAGGCCACCATAAATCAACAGACTATTTGAGACTCCGCCCACAACTTTTGGCTTTGCATCTAAACGCTTGCCACTATCTAAAGTATTTTTCAAAAGTGTTTCTGCCTCTGGAACAACAAGGTCAAAAGTCTCTTGGACTTTATCAAGGACTTGTTTGCCTACGCCCTCCAAGTCTTGATTAGATTTCATGTCAAGGTCAAAAGCATTTGAGACACCTAACTCTGCGTCGATTGTTTCCATAACTAATTATTTAGATTTTCTTTTTATGAAATAATAAATTCCAAAACCAACTGCTAGCAAGCCTACGCCATAGATAAGATACTCTTGTAACCTAAGTTTCGACCCTAATCCCGCTTCTGCACTCTCCGATGCCAAATCTATTTGGTCTTGCGTTTTTTTAGACTCTATATCTCCAAAAACAAGTTCGCACTTATTGTTATTATAGGCTTGCTTGAGTTCTATTTCCGCTTTTCTGAGTAGAGGTAAGAAAATGTTTTGCTCTCGCTTGCAATCGTCTAATCCTTTTTTGAATTTGTTATCACAAGCACTAGATGCCCTTAATTCTGTCCTCGTAGCAATTTCACTTTGAAGATTTTGAATTTTAGTTCTTAGTTCGACGCAATTTGTTGTTGTCGCGTATTTGTTCTTTACAAGGCTTTCACCTAAGGCTTGATATTGTTTGTTTGTTGGCATTATTTCCTTCTTAAAATTATTACTGCCACGATAGCGGCTACTGCGATTCCTCCAATTAGCATGAAGTTTACTTTTGGAGTTTCCTCTTCTACAACTCCCGCTTCGGCTTCTGCCGCTTGAGCAGCAACAATTATTTTAGTATTTTCCTCAAGAATTTTAGCGGCTAAGGCCTCTGCGGCTTTTTTAAATCCAGCGCTAACATCTGGTTCTGGAATAGCCTTATCGGCAACACATTTGTTTCGAGCAGCGCCAAGACGAGTCGCGGCGGCTTGCAGCAAAGGAATATAGACCTCTTGCTCTTTTTTACAATCGTTTTTACTCAAAAACCTATTTTTACAATCTCCTGAGGCAATACGGAGCGTGCGCTCCTTTAATTCGCCAAGGATAGAATTGTACTTGAGATTGACCTCGGAACAATTTGTCCATGTAGCATAATTCGCCTGAATATGCTCGTTTGCTAGGGTTTCAAGTTTATTTTTTGTCATAATCTGTCTTTTAAAAGGTAAATCCAGCGGGCTCCACTATCTTTTTTATAGATGCCCATGTATTTTTATCAAATGTTTCGCTAAGTTCTGCACGCAACCATTCTATTAAGTCATAGTTGTTGTAGTCTCCAATTTGAAGACCAAGCCACGTCGGCTCTCCACCGCCAGTCAATAGTGTTCCTGAGTATTTTTGAGTTCCATACTTGTTGTAAACTTTCAAGAAGTCACAAGGCGTAAGTTTTTTGAATATATCCTCAATTGTTTTTTCGTCCGTGCCTAGACCCTTCATACTATCGTATAATTGGTTAGCATAGATTTGCGCTTGCTGGTCTGATATTTTAGCGCACTTCTCGTCAAGTTTTTCGCTTTCAGGCCCTAAAGTTGGGCTCGTTGTGATTTTTTTCACCACGCGATAAAGAACAAATGCGGCTGCTCCAGCCAAGGCTAAATACAAAATGGGCTTGTAGTTTTTACCTACAAAATTCCCCGCAGTTACTACCTTATCGCCAATCTTAGCCATTAGTTTAAGACTTTACGAATTACTAAGAGGCCAACTACGGCCACGCCTACTAATAATAAGGCATTAGGCTTTTTGCCTTGAGGTAGAGTTACGTTGACCGCTGGAATACCAAAGTATGTGTGGTGGGCATTTCGCAGTAAGTTTATTTGAGCATCCGCCAATCCAAACTTATTTTTTAAACCAGCCCAATCATTATAGTTCCGTCCCATTTCCTCAAACCCTTCTTTTAAAGTAAGGTCAACCTCGCCAGTTGCAAAAAACTTTTTTAGTGAATCGCTGGCTTCTAACATCGCCAATTTTTTAGAACCAGGCATGATTGGTCTTCGCAACATCGACAACTCAAAAGCGCGTTGTGCTTCTATTTGGGCTTTTTTAGCAGCAATCCGTTCGGAATTTTTTCTTGCCCTTTCTTGAGCGCTAAGGAATGATTTATTAAGGTCAGGTTGATTAGTAATAACCTGATTGATGTCGGGCCTACTGCTCGCCAAGGGAGTGTTTGGCCTAACAAGTTGGTTAGGGTTGTAGATGGGGTCTTCTTGTGAGGGCATATTACAAAGTTTTATTTATTCTTTTCGTCTCAAAATCTTTTATGAAGTTGTTAATGACATCATAACGATTTTTATTTTGTTTGCTTGGCGAGTCTTTAAAGACCTCTAAAAACGCTTGATAGCCTTCGATTCTAGGATAGCCAAGACTTAAATAGATGGTCAGACCATTTAGGTCAGCCTCAATTTCGTCGTTTATATTGCTATTTAGATTAAAGTGCGAGTATTCATGCAATAGGATTGCTACGCGCATGGGCACTGTGTATGAGTCAAATAAATTTTTACTGACCTGAATGATTCCCGTTTTTTTGCTAATCCTAGCGGGAGTCGTTAATTCCCGTTGCCCATCAGTAATCTTAGTAAAATACTCAATCATGAAGTACCCATCGTTACTGCGATATGTTTTGTCTGGAGTCAGGTAGGGGGCGTTGAAACTAAATCTCTGAGCAAAATCTATGAATGAGAACGTAGATGGCGTATAATCTCTTAGGCTCTGCTTTTCCAGCGGGTATTTCTCAATAGACTCGACATTGACGTTGTTCGATGGTTTCCCCATGTTATTTTCGTACTCATCAGTAACCTCTACGATGCTAGTCTTTCCCGTTAAAGGCATCCGAACGTAAAAGGTTTCTGTGCCACGAATGGTTTTATACCTATCGGTCAAAACAATTTTTGGTCGCTCTTGGTCATAAACCTTTATAAATACCTTCGTTGGCATCCTCGTTGTTACGCGAATAGCCAAGGAGAGTTCCTCATAATTGGTTTGGACTCGGAATTTCATTTTCTTTTTCTCAAAAAACTATAACCGATTGCCGTAACTACAATTAGTCCTAAACCTAGAAGGACAAATTTGTTAATTCCAAAAACCTCATTTTTAGGTAGCATAGGCACGTCAGTCTCGGATGTAGCCGAGTCTATATTGTCCGCGATGATAGAGTTTACCTTGCTTTGTAGGCCGTTTGCATACATAAAGGTTCCCTTATCCTTTTCACGCTCTACCCATTGCTTAAAAGGCAAAGAAGACCCGCTTTCTTTATATAACTGATTTGCTGATTTTAACTCTTTCATTTTGTGTCTCCCGTTAATAAATACCCTATGAGTCCACCTAATAATAGACCCGCAAACGAAGTTACAAATACATTTTTGCTTGAGAATGCGCCATACATGGCTCCCGCCGTTAATCCGATAGCGGACCCAGTGACGCTTCCCCTAGTTTTTTCAAACAACCGCTTTTTAGCATCTTGATTTAGGATGCCTTTGACCTTATCAAGTTGCTCTTGAGCGGTTAACATTGTTAGGCTTTCTTTCTAGTGAAAAAGTAAATAGCAGTACCGATTACGGCTACTCCAATTAGACCAAATACAATGACTCTGGTAGTTGACAAACGTCCAAGGGCAATTTGTTGGGCAAACGTATTGCTACTTCCTTCTGCACGCAAGCGCTCTGCCTCCAACCTATCTGCCTCTGCCTGAGCCAAGTCTTGTGCAGTTTTACGATTTTGAACACCTTGAAAAATTTGTGCGCCACTATTAAAAAGGTCACCAAGCAATTTACCATAGTTTACGTTGCCTTTACTTCCTCCTGATTCAAAAGAGCCATCTTGCATTACGGGTCCAATTACATTACTAAATATTTCTGCCTGAGCACCTAAATATTTAAGAAAGTCATTTTGCAAAGACCGACTTTCGGCCAAACCATTCACAAGGAGTCCTACTAACATTCTGGTATTCAGCGTTTCAGTAGGAACAATTACCCCATTACGAGATAAGATTGCTACCATTTCGTCTGGATTATTTACTGCTGCGAATCCAATGGCTGAACTAAGTGCTTGTTGCTGATTCATGGTTATTTTTTTGTTATGATTGCGACCGCCAAGATTAGCGCGGCGGCAAAAAGAAAAACATTTGTCTGGTGTGCAGACATGGATGCTTGGGTGATTCCGTTTTCTGAACCACTTGCATTAGCAAAGTCGCCGCGACCACATGAGCAATTTCTGCCCTTGCAGTTACATGACGTTTGAGGCTCCATTTTTGGAGTGCTAAAAGTCTCAATAATAATGTCTTTGTCGGGGTGAGCGTCCAATATCGCTTTTAGCGCGGGCTCTCCCTCTTGAGTTACCAGGTATGACAGATTAGAACTCATATTCGTTGGGTCCGATACGGAATACCCAAATGAATTTATAATGCGCGATGCTGCGCTTGGATTAGAGTTAGCAATGTAATCGTATATCGTCATGGTAATTATTTTTTAGACAAAAAAGGGGGTAGACAATTTCATGCCTATCCCCCCTAATTGAAGATTTAACCCTTTCGAGTTGCTTCCAAAACCTATTGTTACTTTAGAACAACAGTCTGGTTGCGAACGATTCCAGGATTTCCGAATTGCTTCGATACGGGACGACCAGCCAATCCGCGAGCCAAGTTGATGTTGTCTGCGGGGTAGAAGTATAGTTTCACGGTTGAAGACGCAAGAATCGAACGGATGATGATTTTGGTGAAACCATCGATACGATATGGGTACTTCAACGCAATGATGTCAGACTGCTGCTGGTATGGGTCGATAGTAGGCACTAGTGTTTTTTGTGCCTCGTTACCATTCGCATCGCGAGTGTTTACCGATAGAGTCTCAAGAACCTGACCAGCAGTTGAAGACTGGATGTAGGTAAGACCCGTAGAGTAAGGGTTGTTCATGAACTGGTACAACATTTCACGATAGTTGATATTGGCAATTCCTGAAGAAATTGTAATACTACCGATAACCAGGTCTCCACCAGCGGTGAATCCAGCGTTGTTGATAAATTCATAAGAACCAAGAACTTCAAAATTAGGAACGGCAGCGCCGCTCGTAGAAGTGATGTTGATGATGTAAGGTTGACTGGTTGGGGCTGAAGGCGCACCATCGGCACGCATCATTCCACTCATTCCACCCATGTTGTTGAAGAAATCATCTCCCGTAAAGTTTACGTCGTCGATGAAACCATCGGCGTTAGAAAATGACTCATTGGCCGCACGTTGTGCATCGGCCAAGTATTGACGAATGTTGCTCATGTGATATTTTTAAATGAGGTTGAAAAAAAATTAAACTTCGCTAGGGGCAGTTGTCATGCTCCTATCGAGTAGTTGCTTAACGTAACCAGCGGCGAGAACGCCAACAATTACAATCGCAACTTGTCCGAGGGTCTTCTTATAATCCATGTCAGAATGTTTTTTGAAGTGATACTTAGTTAGGTGTTCTAGCACAGACTAGAACATTACAAAACTAACCATGTTTTTATCAAACTTTATTGCCAATTACATTTTTATTAGCAAGTAAAAACATTGTTATTAAAGGCTATTTGCAATAATTTACCTTTATTCTAGATTTAATTATTTCCTGAGCCTCTTTGGGAGTGTATTTTTTCTTGCCATTTACGTCCTTTTCATTAAGAACTGGCGACACAACTTTTCTATAATTCAAAGCCATGTACTCGTTGACCGCATCATCAAACATTTTTGGCGTATAGTTTCCGTAAATCTTCTCTTCGTCTACTTCAGCAAAAAGAAAAAAGCGTGTATTTCCTGAGTAATACTGAGCATTTATCATAAGTTCAATGATTTTCATCATTTCATATTTGTCCTCGAACTTATTCCTATGCCTATCTACGCTATCGGTATTTTTATGAAACCTGACCCAGTTCAGATTTTGCCAAATCTTAGGTGTAATACGCCCAACGGATTGAAAGTGCATAATAATATCCGTGTCCGTGTGGCGATTGGTGCATATAGCACCCACAATATCGTTGGGGAGGAAATCGGAAATATATCGGTTGATGTCTTCAATTAAAAGCATACCCCCACGATACGTTTCCAAAATATAGAATAGCGCGTCTTGTATCTCTTTGATAGTCCACCTTTTGCCATTTTCTCCAAAAGGACGAACCCGCCTAGCCTCAATAGTCGTATGGGCTGAGAATCGCATGACATCACTAAGTTTAAGACCTTTAATAGACTCGTACTCATCGTTAACGTCTAATACTAAAACTCGCCTTCCCTTTACACCTTTTGCGGGGTTGCCTTGAACATAACTGGCTATAAGTTGACTAGTCATATAAGTTTTACCTACGCCCTTTTTACCAACTGCAACTCCAAGTTTAGGCTCTCGCATGACTAAAAGTCTTTGTTTTTTGGTGGACGACCTCTGCGGCCCGTTGACTTAGAGGGGTCTTTTTTAGGCCTTGGGGCCTCTTCAGACAATTTTTCTAATTGTTTTAGTACATCGGGGTCGCCAAAGGTAGGGTCTCCCTCGAATACTGGCACGCCACGCTTGAAGGGGTCTGAGTCTTTTACTTTGACCTTTACATCAACGTCCTCATCTAGGATGCTTTCAACTTCAGGTTCGGCCTGATATTCTTGTGCTGGCCGTGACCTTTCGGGCCTTGCCTTGGCTTTTGGTTGTGTCGGCGCTACTGGAGTGTTACCGCTCATCTCTTTTAGCATATCGAAAATGCCACTCATCTGCCTTCTTAGGGCAAAAATGGTAATACCCTTGGTCGCAATGTCAACTCCAAAGTGATACATCAGGTATTGCTCGTCGGTCATTCCAATACCGCGCTTCTCAAATACGCGAATCATCGCTGGCCTTACCGTTTCCTTAAACTCAGGAGTAGTTTTAATCGCATCAGCCGTTTGTGAGTTAAACTCTTTTACAAATTCATCTACGCTTACTGTATTGCCCTGGGAGTCAACTGGTATCTGTATGTTCGGGTCTATTTCGCCCTCGGCATACATTCTTTTTAATTTGGACTCTTTTACTTGGACTATGTTATTACCCAATCCAGTTAAACGCTCGTAGCCATCCAAGACTGTATCGACCATCTGCTCGGTCGCATACCTTTTTTCTTTGTTGTCTAAGTCATTTAACGACGGGTTGGCAAAGCCTGGGTCGGCCTTATAGTCTTGCTCATTTGGAGCATCGTCAAAGTCTTCAAATGAAGGAGCCTCAAACATGGGTTCCTCTAACTCACCTAAGTTTGAGTTTGGGTCAATCTTTAAACGAGTATAGGACCTCTCTTGAACGGAATCGGCTAAGGGGTTAAAATCATCATAAGAAGATTGTATGTCTAAATCTTGCGCTCCTTGAATATCTTCTGATTCGTCTTCTTTATTTTTCATTTGAAAGGGTTTGAATTTCTAAATGCTTTTTTACTAGGTTTAGTTTTTCGATTTTATTTAAGTCTAATTTGTACTCTGTATTATAAAAGAATACTTCTTTTGAATATCGTGATACGTTTGAAATGTGCTTGTTAAAAAAGTCTGCTATAACAATTTTAGGGATTTTATAGTGGTAGGCCATAAGGTGCATAGAAGCCTCAAGCGCAGCAATTCTTTTGCCATCACGGGTTCTACCATTCATAAGTTCCTCACGGGTAGTCTCATAAACGTCACAAACAATGTTGGTAATCATTTCCATTTCCTTCAGCCCTGATGTTTCTAAGTAAACTCCATAGTTGTTTAAAGCCTGAATCGTCCCTTCAACACCTATTTTTCCTATTGATGTTTTAAGGTCTTCTAAAAGTTTTACAATGTTTGGTTCTACTGCAAGCATAACATTAGTGAGATAGTGCGAATATAAATTATTTTACCCAACACAAAAAATGCTATCTATGTATTAAAATACAACCTTTTTCTCCCCATATTTTTCTTACATTCTGGTAGGTGTGAATAAAAGAATCGTCTTCGCACAAGGAATCTTTAAAGGCTTTTACTATGTTATCTAAGTCAGGCTTAACTGTATGTGGCTGACCATCCATTTCTTTTTTCTTTTTATTTGACCATGATTTAGGCATAGAAATTATAAAAGTCAGAGATAAAGTGTCGGTCACTACATACTCCAACTCTTCAGCGCAATACTTAATTGCGTGAGAAAAAAGGTGGTAGCGAACAACTGGCGGTCGCTTTATCCATTTATCGCGCTGGGTCATCCTTGGTTTGCCCATCGGTTCTACCTCAACACGCAGAATGTCTTCCATCAAATTCCGTATTTTTCCGCGAACTTTTTGTTTTTTAGAACGGCCTCTCCCACCTCAAAGGCGAAATCGTTATCACTGCTATAATGTACCCCAATAGCCACTCGGCTTTCTGCTATGTCATCGACAATCTTCTTGCACATAGAGTAAATATTAGGGTTCTTATTGCCAATTACGCCCATTATGACATACGCTTGAGCGGTGTGGCCGCTAGGGTATGAAGGGCTAAGTGCACTTGTGCTTCGCAAAGGGAACAAGTTCAATTTTAAAGGGTATGCCAACTGATAGGGTCGCGGCCTATTAAACTTATACTTCAACTTTATAACCAGCGGAGAAACGTCGCCCATTATTTGATAAATAAGGTCAAGGTCATCAAAGCCTTGCGCCAAGAGCATGGTATGTAGATATTGCGCGAAACCCTTGTCATAATTCAAAAAACGACGAAAAGCGTTGGAGTTTTTCTCGGTGTCTATGTCCTTTAGTAATCTCACGATTTCATTCAACTCAGCCTTTGTGGCCTCTGAGTCATTGGATGGCATCGTGGATTTAGCAAGTTCATTGTACACATCGTCCAACAAGACGTTTTTGTCCATCAAGTTTTTTTGCTCAATAGTTGGGTTTCCCCAAGCAATATCATTTAAAACCATTTTTTAAATCGCTTGATAGGTTGTTCCCAATAACTTTTTAAGGTTCCTTTTGATTTCGGAAACGTCTTGCGATAGGCCATCATTGTCCTCGCGCTCTTCCTCCATGATTTGTATGTTCTTACGATACCAGTAGATACTATAAAATAAACTGGCTAGAGTTACTCCTATAATAGCCAAGCCTATAAATCCTAATTTGCCATTCTCATCGGCAAATGGCATAAAGCCTGATTTTCCTGACTCTACTGCCCCACCTTCGGCTGCGGAAATTGGCGCTTCGGGCGCTGGTGCTGGTGCTGGTGTTGCTGCTTCCATAATTACGATTTTTTATTTTTTGAAAAATAGTATGCTACAATACCAACTGCCACTAAGGTTCCAAGAATTAGAAGATTGCGTGATGTATTGTTTTTACTTTCTTTAATCTCTTCAGTTGGAGATAGGGGTATGTCGGCATCATTTGAGTTCGTAGGCAGAAAATCTACCTTTTTAGTCATCAATATTTTTGCGTCTTCGAGTAGGCTTGCTTGCCTTTTTAGTTTTTCAAATTCTATGTGCTCGAATAGAATAGAATCAGTTGACTGAATAAATGAGTCGTCTAAAAAAAAGAATCCGCTTTTATCAGTTTGAGTTTTAACGCTTGTTTTGTTTCCATCCTCGTCAAGCAAGGTAACTCTTGCACCAATTAGGGCCTCACTGGTCTCGATGTCTAAGACATATCCTTGAATGGTCATCGTTTCTTGAGTAAAGAATAAGCGACATAAGAAATTGCACTTATGTAGACCAAAAATACAATAGTTTTTAGATTGCTAGTCGGTTTTAGTTCGCCAGCCTCGAAAAACTTGTTAGGGTCCACCCAGGTATTATTAAATTTAACTCCGAAATGCAAATGCGGTCCTAAAGAATTACCAGTACCTTTTTCATTTACAATACCGCCAGTTGCCCCGATAGAGCGACCAGTTCCAATCTTTTGACCTTTTTTGACATAAATTTCTCTCATGTGGCAATATGCCAAGCGCATAGTGCCTCCTTCAAAAGGGTTCTTATGCTCTGTAACAATTGTGCCCCCGCACTTGTCATTGTTAAACGACGCGGTTATTACCTTTCCGCTTAAAGGAGTTCTAGTAAGTGTTCCTGAAACGACGGGTAGGTCTACTCCGTTGTGCATCGTACCCCACCTCGGCCCGAATGGAGATGTCACTCTCCATGTGTTTACGGGGGAGACTAATTTCATTTTCCTTGTCTTAAACGGCGAAGGGTATAATAGTTTACAATAATCGTAAGACTAAATGAAACGATTGCTATAACTACAAAAGTCGTTTGTAGATGTTCTTTAATCTTACCATTTTTGTCGCCATTACCATTTGTGGTCGAAGGAACAACCATTATCGTATGATTTTATAAATGATAAAGGCTGCCAATAATATAATCGCGGCGGTTCCTACGTTCATAGACGTATCGGACTTCCCTTGTGGAACGCTTATATTTTCTGGTGTTGGCCTTGAAATCGGTCCGCCCAAGCCTAATTCATTGGTCACCAAATCATTTGGGTCTAGCGGGTCTCCCGTTTCAAGGGGTTTTTTATTAGCGAGTTCATTGGCCCTAGCAATAAGCGCCGCCGTGCTTTTCTCGCTATCAGCGACGGCTTTTTCAAGGTCGCTTAAATCGGCGCTCATGCTCACAATACGGAGACTGAAGCGTTAGACGCGGTTGCTTTAGCGGTGTTCAAAGAAGTAACTAAGTTGCTAATTGAAGCCTTCAAAGCATTTGCACCATTAACAATGGTTGTAGCGGCCGTTGACACATCGCTATACTTACTATTGGTATAGGGTGTTGCAAGAGTAATAATTGCATTGAGCCTAGTCAATAAAGAAGATAGAGCGCCTAATTCCGTATTGATGTCTGCAATAATTGCGGCTTTTGAGTCAGTACGTCTTTGTTCCTCGGCTAATTTCGCGGCTGCTGCGGCTGCGGCGGCCTCTTCTGCCTCGCGAGCAGATTGCATACTCGATAGTTGTGCTGCTGAGTTTTCCAAAGCCTGAACCTGAGAGTCGTCAATAGTTTTGGTATCTAAGGGTGCAATAGTAAGGTCTCCAATGCTACCACCAGCAAACGATTGGAATGCGCCGCCGTACTCTAGGTCTAAATCGGTATCGTCTATGAAAGGCATATATTTTTATTTAAAGTTACACAAATTTATCACCATAATAGTTTATCTGCAAAATATCCTGGTGAATTTATTATTTTTCGGTCTTTTTCGTGCCTTATCTTGTAAAGCGCTCGTCTTTTTACGGCGGTTCCCTTAGCAACCTTGCCTCTTTTCTCTAGTTCCATGAACGAAGGGTAGTCTTTATATCCTATCGCGCCTACTGATGCCAACTTTTTCCCAACCGAATTAAAAACGTCTAATTTTTTAATAGGGTTTTTCGAGGGCTTTATTGTAACCCCTAATTTTTTTGCCTGTGCAAAAGAGTATGGTTTTATCGTATAAGCCATTACCTTGTAAGCACGTCCAAAAATCCGTTGGTTCCAACAAACTTTTTGATGTAATTCTTTGTCTCCGTGGGTAGGTCCGATGCTTTTGCTGCATCCCAGGCGTTTGAATACTTTCGAGAAACCTCGCCATATTTTTTACCTCCGTTGTAGTGGGCAATCACCTGATGTAGTTTGGGCACTCCTTTGCCATCTCTGTAACGCTCCGCTAGTTGCGCTACTATCATAGAAGATATAAAGATGTTAAACTCTGTATCGTCTCGTAGCGCAGTCAAAAGTTGTGCTTGAACGTCTTTACTGCTCGCGTAGGTAATTCCCTCGAAGTCACCGTACTTGATTCTGAAATCGTTTTTTCCTAGCGCTGGCACTTTTGTTTTGATATATGCTTTTTCCTCATCTGTAAGGTAGCCATCTTTAATTTCCTTTTTTATGGTATCATAAGCCGTTGGGCGTGTTACCTGACCTAATCCAATTGCCCCCGCGCTATTCATACCAACCCTATCGTTGCCGCTGCTTTCTACGGCATAGAAGGCGATAAGGACATTTTCAGGAATGCTCATTTTACGAGCATAACGACGTAAAGTAGAAATGTAGTTTGACCCTTTTATTTTACTAATAATTGGCTTTACGTTGCTATTAACTTGAGCATCAGTATAATAAGATGCTTTTAGAGCGGGCACGGGGTAATTTTTAAAAGAAGATATACGTTCCATAACTATTGTATTTCGTCAGGGCTACTGCGGCGCAATCCAAATTCTACCCTATCACGCCTATCCTTTATTCTAAGTATCGTGCCTCTAAATAAAAAAAACACCAAACCCACCAAGGCCGTAGCACCTACGCCCAGCAATATCAATTTTTGTGGCTTGGTCAGATTTATCATTTTGTGCCCCTTTCTCCGTAAAGTGAGTCAAACTGGTAGACAAAAGTGTCATAGTATCTTTTGGTCACCTGACCATTGATAGCATCAGGGTTCATCATTTTAAAAGTTTCAAAGGGCCTTTGCTCGTTTTTCCATGCCGCCTCAGTCAGAGGGCCAAATAACCCATCAGGGTCTAGATTATTATTTGAGTCGGCATTGTTTAGAAACAATTGAAGTGCCACCACTTGACGGCCAGAAGACCCTTTTTTCAATGGGAACGTAGCATCCTTGGTCTTTGCCGTGTTTTGCAATTGTAAAGGTCCTTTGGTAATAGTATCTTTTGCGCTTTCAATCAACGCTGGAATACCCCCAGGCCTCTTGTTTAGCCAAAATACTAAATACCCTAGCCCTACGGCAGTCAAACTACCTAGTGCAATATATAGAGCGTCTTTTCTTGTCATCGTCGTCTGAAATAGTTAATAGCGCCGAAGGTTGCCAATAAGGCGATACCTCCGATTACATAGCCAGCAATTCCAATGCCCTCATTTTTGTCTGAATCGGACTCTGGAATAGCCGTCTCTGCTTCGACGCTATTAGATTGTTTTTTTATTGGTGCTGCCTTTTTTGGTTTTTGGGCAGATTCCTCTTTTGCCTTTTGCGTTTCGCGTAACTCTTTAAGGTCTTCAAGAAACTCTCCTTTGCGCTCTTCCAAAGACTCTTTGGCGTTTGCGATAGTTTGTTTTTCCTCTTCGTCGCTATTTTCGTCGAGTTCGGATTCCGAAGCCTCTATTTTTTTTGTTAGCGCCTCTATATAAGCAAGTTCCTCTTTGAAACCGCGCGGCATCGTCGAGAAATCGAAGCCTTCGTTTTGAATTGTTTGTGTAAATGACATAACTAGTTTCTTTTAAGTTTAAGCAAATTTAGTATAATTTACTCAAGCCTCCTTTTTTATAACTTACTGGAATATCGGAGGCCTTAATTTTTGTCCCAAGTTTAGAGTATTCTCTATCCCGTGGTAGTTTTATACCGCCCTCTTCAAGAACCTTGTAGTCTTGACTTGACCCATCTATACGCATATAGCCATCAACGTCTTTTTTCAGTTCGTTAAATGCAGACTTGCCTTTTGAGAAAAAATCCTCAATTACCTCAAGTGGCACGAAACGCCCGCTGGACTTATATCGGTCAAGGGCTCTCTTGATGATTACATCTTTTGGCACATTGTCCATAAACACTATAAAAATCTTGTAACCCCTCTTATGGAGTATGTCCATCAAGGGAATATAAGATTTAACACTATTCATAGTCCCGTCGTATATAATATCAAAATCACATGGTATGCCTATGTTCTTGTTACTCAATAAAGTATTTACTATGTCTTTTGTCTCAAGGTGAGTCTGAGACGCATTCCATCCTTCGTACTCTGGTAGCATAGCGCGTATTTCATCCGCGTCAATTTTCAGAATTTCCTCTTTGAGCAAAAACGGAGAATATTTGCGTAAAAAACTAGACTTGCCTGACGCTGGGCTACCACCCATAAAGATTGCAATAGGCTTGTCATTGTTGATACAGACTACCTCTTTTTTGAACTTATTGATAATTTCCGCATGGAGTTTCTTACGGCTCGGAGTGTAATCACCTAGTTCGTCGTTATAATAGATTTCCTTGGTTTGCGGCAATTCCAATACAAAGTCCGTGAGTTCTTTGATTGTTTCTCTGTCGTTTTTCCTTTTACCTTCTGCATCCAAGAATTGCGCGGGCACGTCAAATACTTTAGGTACGTTTCCGCCTCCCTCATAAAATTCTGTTAGGTCTACTACTTCGTCACCCGCTTCATTTGTTTTGGTGGCACGACGGGTAACGTCTGAGTGCTTAACCCTACCACCATGCTTAAAAGGCAGAGGCGCTTCGGTTTCCCTATCGCCAGTCTTCAGTGTGATAAAGAAATCTTTACCATCCTCGCTTACAACTCTTATATAGCCCCCTAGGTCTTCAACGATAAGGTCTCCTACCTCGAAGCCATGACCTTGTAGGCTTCCGCCTGGGTAAAAAGACATGACTTTTTGAAGGTCGTCTATGGCTGCTTCAAAGGATTCCCCAAAAGGAGTCGTTACATAGTAAATATTATCAACGATTGCCTCAACCATACCAAGTTTGTTCTTTGAAATGATAAGAACGTCATCGAATTCACGGATTTTTCCGCCTTTGGCCATAGATTGCTCGTTACCCTCTAAGTAATGAGTGGCATCGCTAAGATTGTCTGCTGCCCTTACAAGCATAGATGTTACGAAAGGCTCTACATAAGTTTTGCTTACAAGCGACTCTTTTAGTTCGTTTGCGTGATGTGCAATTTGAGTAGAGATATTTTGAGCCATTTCTAAAGATTGCTCTTCAAGCATACCCCCATGAGCCATTTTCGCTTGTTGCTGGCGATAAACCTTAGCGGCTACTTTATCACCAACCTCACCAGCCTCTTCAGAAGAGTATGTCTTACCATATTCTGCTTGAAATTTTGGCTTAACACTTTTACCGACATAGCGAGCAGCAACCTTTTTAGATAAGCCTTCAAATCCAATTTTACCGCCCTTCTCAAACATCTCGTACATCGTGTTCGTGCCAACAAGATAGTCGGGGTTGTAATCTAAGTAAGTGGTTGGAATAAATACTTCGCCGCCATCTGCCATAATGCCACCTTGCTCAAGTAGCATTTTTGGAGTAATCGCTACCTTTTCGGTTGGATTAGCACCAAATATCGGCGCTAATAAAATTAAAGACACCTCATTAACTCGTCCTTCTGCTTTTTCTTCTGTAAATACAATTGCCTTAGGACGTTGTGAATAGGAAATAAATGCCTTTTTCCAGCCGAGCAATAAGCATCCTTTAACACATTGCAATAGCAAAGTGATGTTGAAGTAAATAGTTTGGTTTTCAAGTTTTAACTCAATGTCCCTACCCGTTTTAGATACCTTGTTTTTTAAGTCATCATTTCTCACTTGCATCAAAGACTTGTATAAGTCTACCATGTCATACGACTCTGAAAATTCACTATCAATAGAATTTATGACCTGACTAACGCTTGGAAATTTCTGGTCTTCGGGCTTCTGGTTTTTACATTTTGCCGCCTCGCATACTAACTTATTCTCTTTAAGGGTGCTTCCATCGATAATCCTTATAAGTTTGACGGCATCAGTAGCGACAATGCTACCCTCCTTCAATTGAACAAACGTGATGGCTGGGCTTAGGGAGTTTGTTAAGTCTTTGCTTGAGAAGGTTCCAATGAATTTCATCATTTGAGGACTTTTGCTAGGCGAGCCAGTTAAAAGTATTGGGCGTGGTATGCTAATGTTTAACGATTTGACATTTGCTTTGGCAATTGGCTTGCTTGCAGCATCCGTCATAACTGTCCCACTAGCGTTCTTACGAATGTAAAAGCCATTGACGGGCTTAATGTCTTCTCCGCTTTTAAGTCTTGCGAAAATGATGTTACGCGGTGAAACATAATTGTAGTCTTTCAAAACACCTCCGCTTTCCATCTGGTAAGCACCACCAAGAAAATCTCCCTTAGTAAACATTTTATTAAACACTCCATCTTTTATGGCAATAGCCACAACGTCTCTTGTGGGGTCATATTTGAGTTTGCCGCTTTTTGACGGAACTTTACCACCCTTTGTGATGCCTCCCTTTTCAAAAAGTTCTGCCATAGATTCCGTGCCAACCAAGTAATTTGGGTTGTCCTGCAAGATTGTAGGCTCGACCATGGTCTCGCCACCCAACTCGAAAAGACTACGGGTGTTGTAAATGTTACCGCCTTCTTTCAAGTAAATCTTTCTAGGGAAGGAGTTAGCCTCGCGGTCTGAACGATTATCACGATTTTCATAATATACCCTTCCCGTATCTGAGCGGCGCTTTCCTGGGGGCATCGCCTTACGCTGAGAGTCACGCTCTAGGCTATTGTCGCTTGCCTTTTCCTTACCATAGGTCCGTGGCCATCCAGTAAAGTTTTTATCGTCTTTTAGAAAATCGCGAAGGTCATCAACTGCTTTTTTGGTTTTTGCTACTTGTGTCTGCTTTTTTTCATTGAAAATCACTTTTGCTCTGCTCAAAGCATCGCTCCATGACTCGTTTGGCTTACGGATTTTACTGGCTACACTACTAACAGTAGGCTTTTTGAGTCCACTACTCGGCGTTGCAGTTTTTTTAGCAACCTTTTTCTTTTTACCAGCGACCTTCTTTTTGGTCTTTGTGGTCTTTTTGACGGGCTTGCCTTCGACAATGGTTTCCACCTTCTCTTCTACTTCAACAGTCTTTACCTCAATATTTTTAAGCGATTCAGGCTTTTTGTCTTTTAGAAAATCATAGATTTTATTCATAGCCATATCCATATTGGCATCTGCGCGTTCGTTAGTGAACCCATCAGTCGCCTTTTCTAAGGCGGTTAGTTTGGTCTTTAGTTCGGGATTGACTTTACTCAAGTCTATTGCCTGGTATATTTCTTTAGATTTCATGCTGCTAAGTTAAAAATTCGTCTAGTAATGATGATAGTTCGTCTTCATCTTCAAAAACAGAAGTATCGGTGGTTGGTATTTGTGTGGGCTCTGGTAGAGCGGGCTCTTTTTTCTTGCGACCGCGTTTTACTGGGGGCGTAGATGTCGGCGTTGTTGGTACGGATGAAAGGGTTGTTCCCAAACGCTTTGCCTCTTCTTTTTCTAAGTCTTGTAAAATATCTTTAAACAAATCATAAGCCTCTTGACTATCAAAAGATTGTTTCACTTCGTCTTCGGTTACCTTGTCTTCGATAAGAGCCTTGATTAACTCTGCTCTATTCATAGTCGTTCTGGACGTAGTTGACAAAATAACATCGGTCATCATTTGTAAAACAACAGTATTAGAGAGTTTAATTTTTATTGGCTCATCTAAAATAAGTACCTCGGTATTTTTAACCTCTAGTCCTGAATCATTGTCTGCTAGGCCACCAAGACTATTACCACTTACAATTTTTGAGTCAAATTCTATTCCAAGATATGCGGAGTCTGATACTCTTTTTATCGTCCCATAATACATTTTTGTCACATCATTTCCAACGGGCATATTACTTCCTGAAACGGCAACTCTCGAATATTTACCATCAATTTTAGAATCAAATGTTCTGACTTTTTTAGCATCTTCATCACTATCGAAGACAATGTAATATTTCTCATAGACATATACTGTTTCATGTAAATCAATATCTACCTTTGAGTGTTTATCATCATCTAATCTTGCTACTGTCCCAAATAACAAAGTATCATTACCATTCCAACCAAAGACGTTTCTTGAGTTTACCGCTATTCTTGTTCCTACGCCATCGACGTTTCTATTGAACGGTCTCATAACATTACCATTTTACCGCGTTCATCAATATCAATCTCGATAGCATCGACTAAAAACTGCATTTTTTCGCGCAAACTAAGGGCTTCAAGGCAATCACTTATTTTGCCATCAACATTTATGCACTTGAAAATTGTCTCGCTAAGAATACCACCATCATTCATAATCTCGAACCCAGTATATTTTACATACAAGTTCTCAGGCTCATGGAGTGAGTGAAATAGTTTAGCAGACTGGTTGGCTGCATTTTTATTGGTCAGCAAGTCTTGAGCGCTTTTCAACTGCTCTTGCGTATATTTTATAACTTTTCTCATTTTTTAGGCAAAATAGTTTTTGACTGCTTCAGACATTTCCTCAATCTTTTTTGCATAACCTTCGTCTTTGATGGCAACTTGTTCAGGGGTGTCTGCATAAGCGTTTCTGGGGTCCGTAACATAGTATCTAGAGTATAACAAAGATGATATGTACGAAGTCACAGTTGTTTTTAATGTACTTGGGGTTCGGTCAATAGTAAAAATCCTTGTGAAGTTTTCGTCCTCTTGAAATCTTTTTAAAAGGATGGTCATAAACTGAGACATCGCCAAGTATTGCAAGGACAAATAATCAATGTAGAAAAAATACTCGTAAATAATATAAGGCATATTTCTGACAAAAGTTGGTGCGTCAGCATCCATGTCCGATTTGAAAAAAGGTAAACCCGAAGACCCCGCCACTGCTTGAAAAGAAAAAACTTGAAAATTTGCGTCTTTTACTTTTGTTTCAGCAAAATCAGCCCCTTTATTTGCTGCAATCCAATTTTTGTATCTAGCAAATAAATCTAGCATACCTAGCCTATTGTAATAATTGACATCATCAAAGCCACTTTGAGAATTAAACACTATTTTATTTTGACCGTTTGGCTGGATTTGCCCAGTATTTTGATTTAGAACTTTAAAAAATGCAAAAATAGTTTGAGCACTACTTTCTTTTCCTAAAAAATTTAGTATGAAATCCATTTTGTCAATTGTCTTTTCATCGTAATTTTTTAAAGGAATAGATATTGCAGTATATGTTGATGAATCTACTCCACAACGAGCCGCGCTTATTCGCGTTTTTATGTTAAACTCTTCTAAAGAGAGGCAAACTAATATAGGTACGAGAGCATTTGCTATACGGCAGCCGTCACCAGTATTTAAATTATTAACGGGTATCAAAAAGTCTACATATTTAGTGGACTCAGGATTTTTTTCAAATAAAAGATAGACCTTTTTAGTTTGAGTAGCATACTTCAAACGATTTTCACCTTTTCCATTAAATACCTTTGATTGATTGTTAAGATAATAAGGTAGCGTGATTCCTTGTTCGTTTTTCTTTAAAATCGTTTCTCCTTTGAAAAAATCAAAAACACTTGTAGTCCCTATTTGTCGCCTTTCGCAGTTGTATTCTCTATTATTATTGTCAGTATAAGTATAATAAGTTCCGAAAGCGTTTGTTTTTTTGTCTATGTTTTCAGGTGGTATTACACCTCTAGGTAATTTTCGATTGGCAAACTCATCAGTGCCAAAAGTTAAAAATTCTTCTGAAAAATATTCAATTGGTCTATAAAGTCCTTGGCTTGCTAGCGAAAAGTCAAATATGCCACGCTCATCTTTTGTGGTGATTATTTTTTCTTTTTTAAAAGAGCCCGCTAAATTTATAAGTGATTTTGTGGCTTGACTGACAGACAAGGCAACATCTTTTGATGCCGCAAAATTTGGTGATGTTAAATTGAAATTATTTACTAGTGATTGAAAATCAGCATATTCAGGTGAACTTACAAAAGCCGTTGCCGCACTAAAAGATTGTCCACTATTCATATACCCAGTATTTATTCTTGCCTCTTCTATTTTTTCAAATGCTGCCTCAAGTGATTTGTATTGGGTAAAAATCATAGAGTCGTATGACCCTATATCAAGTGACGCATTTGAAGGCGCTCGATTAGGGTTTGTAGAATTGTTAGCAGTCGGAACATTTCTATTCCATGCCGCCAAAATCGTTTCAAAACTAATCTTAGGCGATTGGGCTAATAATTCTGAAAAATTTATTGCGTTCACTACCTCTGATTTAGCGCAATTATTTTATTTACCTCGTCCAATTCGTCTTGAGTATTTAGGTCATCAAGATTTGAAATTCTATTTTTTCCCTCGACGATTCTTAAAAACGCATCAAAATCGGTATCTACTTTTAATTTTTCTCTTTGTTCCTCGGTAAAAAGGTTTAGAAACTCATTAACTCCGTCTTCTAAAGTTTTAACTTTTCCAGGTTCTAAAATGGTCAAGGCAAAAAGGTTTCCTTCGCTATCCTGAGACGGGGTATAAGATGTTGCCTCTTCACCACTAAGATTTTTAAAGGCCGTTCCAGGATTGTCTACCACTGTACGATATACATTGTAGGTGCGCTGAATTGACTTCATAATACGGATTGATACAAAAGCCTTACTCTGTAATTTATTATCGTCAATCGCTTTACGGAGTTTGTTCATATAAATAAATATAAACGCCCACTTTTGCTGCAAAATGTTAAAAAACTCAAATTGAAGGTTAATAAAGACCTCATAAGTGCTTCCTACGAATCGGTCTTGCAGCGATAAGTCTTGTTTAAAGTTAGCCTCATAATCTACGCTATCGCTATTTAAGAGTGTATTGCCAGTTGCCATGACAAAAATGTTTTTTCTTACAAACCTCTGACCTCGGCCATTCGTAATTTTTGATGGTTGCCCATCTTTGTAGTCTGCGATTTTTGCCAAAGCAGAGTTTAAAATACCCGCAGTATTTGGGTCTATTTTAGGTAGTTCGTCTAATAGCAAGACACATCCAGAATTTGGCCCCATTTCTGTCCCATCTTCTTTTAGGTTCGCCCATGCTCTAATTACTTTTCCCTCTTGATAGCCATCAATAGTTTGACCGCCAATAAGTTCTAAAGGCGACGTAAATTGATTGCAGTTGACCTCAATGAGTTCCCACTTTAACGCTGAAGCAACTACTTCGGCTGAAAATGTCTTACCAGTACCCGCGCCACCATATAAATATACGTTGTTCCTAGCCTCTACATCCGAAAGTATTTTTTGAACAAGTGGTGTGACATACCCCTCGTTTACTTGTGATGATATTACTTTCGATACGTTTTTCTGCGTAATCGTAATCTGAACTTGTTGTGGTAAAGCAGAAATTCTAGACTTTAGGTTAGAGTCCAAGTCATCGAAATCAATTTTATCTGATTTTATAACATCTCGCACAATGTCTTCTACCTCGGATTTGTCGACATTACCTCCTGAGCCACCTCCTGATGGTTGGAGCAACTTAGCAAGTTGTATCATCTTTTGGGCTACCTCATCTCCAGCGAACTGGTCTGCCAAAATCTTAGCCGCTTGGTCCCTTGTGGCTTGTGACAAATTAGTATTTGCTACAATATTTTCTAAATCTTCTCTTGATTGCATGATTTCAATTAGTTATTTGATGCGCTTGAAAGTATATTATCGTAAACGATAGAGGTTCCTACTGGTTCTCCACTTAAAAGGACCTCAGGAACAAGGTCTGATGCCCTTGCCAATATAATCTTTGGAGGGTCAATAGTGCCTACTGGTGCAATTTGTGGGTTGTCCATGACCAAGGCAGTTGGCCTTAGGGCATTTTTCAAGGCGCTTTTTGTTTCGCTCTTTACTTTTGAGCGTAAAAATAAATATGCGGCTAGTCCGCCTAGTGCAATTAGTATAATGTTTGTGGTTTTCATGGGAAAGCAGAGTTTACTGCGTTTAAGATTCGTATACTATTCATTGTGTCAAAGAGTTGAAGATTGCTCGCCAAACTTTGTGCTGCTCTTTTAGAAGGTAGGCTTGATACTTTTACTCCAAGGGCTTGTTCGACTGCCTCTAAATCATTTTTAGCGTTGCTATCAAGCCTTTTCTGCATGGCTTCTTGTTCTGCACGCATTCTTTTTATTCTGTCAACGATGCTTTCCTCGTCTTGGTCAGGTTGTGGCTCCCTAGAAAAATCTCCTTCGTCTTTAAATCTTGGGGTCTTTCCTTTATCACCCTTTTTTCCGTCGCCTCTATCGCCATCGCCTTCGTCGCCTCTATCGCCATCGCCTTCGTCGCCCTCGTCGCCATCGCCTTCGTCGCCCTCGTCGCCCTCATCGCCTTCGTCACCCTCATCGCCTTCGTCGCCCTCATCGCCTTCGTCGCCCTCATCGCCTTCGTCTCCCTCATCACCTTCGTCGCCATCATCGCCTTCGTCGCCAAAGTCATCATCACCCTCATCACCATCTTGATTATCTTCTGAATCATCATCAGCAAATGGATTCTCAAAATTGTCAGGCTGCTTTTGTTGTGGTTCGTCTCGCTCCTCTTGCTCCTCTTGCTCATTTTGGGGACCGCTTATAGGCTCTGGGACTTGTAGAATTTTAAGGTTTGACCCTTTGGCATCTACAATCACAGTAAAAAATGATACTTCGCCACCATCGTCGTAACTGAAGGAGTCGTATTTTTCCGTTTTATGATTCATCGGATAAATTTTTGGATTTGTTCTTTTGACATATTTTGAACTTTGATTTTGCGAGTTGTTTTGTCAACTGCTACCACTTTACCAAATTTTTCCGCAGAGCGTACAATGTCACCAACTTTCGGCAACTCTAGTAAACCTCCAGTTTTAAAAGTATCGGAGTCTTTTAACAGTCCTTGATTCTTGATTGCGCGTAGGTTTCTAAAGACATCTTCTTTAGACATTTGACTAATTTTTACGGCTCTAGTTTCTTCATCGACATCGGCAACTCTACCAAATCGCTTGCCCTCTCTGACAAAATCGCCAACTTTAGGCAAAACGCTTTCCGTTTCTGGTGGTGTCGGATTTCCTGGAGGCTTTGCACTGGCTACTTTCTCATTCAGCCTATTGTAAATCTCGTTTTCAAAAATGTCTATTGCCCCTAAGAAATTTTCTAAAGATGTTTTGTTTGGATTGTAAAACTCCTTATTAACATCATATTTGTCGCCTTGTAATTGGACTCCTTTAATCTCATACCTAGAGACCATGTTACTCACCTCTGCATCAGAAAAGGATTTAGACGGGTATTGGATGGGTGAAACAAGAGGTAATTGCGGGTCATTGTAAATTATAAATGACAAAGACATTTTGGATGGTAAATGATAAATACCTACACGACTTCGCGTGGCATCAATAGGCTCTATGGTCCTTTCTAAGGTGTTGGGTCTATAAACGAACATTTCCGCCTTCTTTAAATCTTATGTCTTTAATAAAAGGTAAGTAGAATGAATTTTTTACGCTTGCATCTTTTACTTGCGTCGCATCAAAAACTAAATACTCATTACCTAAAAGGTTTTCTGTTTTGATATTTCCATCTTCGTCAAAGGAGGGCACATCTCCTAATTGTATGATTCCATCGTAGCCCGCGCTCTTTAATGTTTCAATAAGGTTTATATCATAACGGACGTAGTTCCAAACCTTTAAGTCCTGACGATTTGTAAATAAATCACTATATTTTTTGGATGGCTCTATTTTAACGCCATAATTTAGGTAGATATATGCCAATAGTTCATTGTAAGAGTTTTTAAGGCCCAAGTCTAGTAATATTACTGGATTGAGCATTTTTATAAATACAGAATATATATATCCCTCATAATTTTGGGTTGGCTTAGGTTGGTTCTCCGCCATTCCAGCATAAAACCTTACATAGTCCAAATTGTCTCCAAAATACGTCGCGGGAAAATTAGGTGGAGTAAACTCCGCATACGGGCGACTTATTCCGCTACCCATATTACCAGCAGTAAAGCCTTCCACATACTGACGCACCGCATGATACATCATCTTAGGTTCACCCGTCTCTTCGTCTATAAGCATACTGATTTGTGAATAATCACTAGTAGCGTATGCCGTTTCCCAATCACCAAACCAGTTTTTGAAAAAAGGAGTCCTAACCGCATAATATGATTGTAGAGGTAATTTGCTCGGTTCACCAGAGGGTGTTGACAAACCGCAAGGTGGCCCAAGTTGAACAATCGGACTTTGCGTCGCTTGAGTATAATAATAGTCTAAAAGATTTTCAGGCGACATAAGTGTTTCCCCTGGCCTCATGTTTAAGGCCTTTAGAGCCATCTTAGCATCTTTCCTTTCTAAAGCACTTATCTTTTGTATGATTGCTGCTCTCTCATCGCGCATTTTTGCACTTTGAGTGAAATTCAGCATGACTTTAAGTGCATTTATTTCATTTTCAAATGCTCCCCTTGCCGCTTGAAGAGGGAAAAAGTCAAGGTCTTTTTGTTGGTCTCTAACTTTAAACGGCCTATTTTTCAAAGCCAACTCCTTTTCTTGCTCTAACTTTTTCTGCTGACGCAATAGTTTTTGTTCCTCTGCCCTTTTCTCTTTTTCTAGTCTCGCAAGTTCAGCACGTTCTAATTTTTCACGTTCTGCCTTTTCTTGGTCAAAAGAAAAGATTACATTGTGAAGGTAACCAAAAGAAAAAATACCTTTTTCTCCAACAAATAATTTTTCCTCTGCATCAAATCTTACATCTTTAGTTATGCGACCTAATCTAATTACGTCATAAGATATTGCTGCATATACATCAAACCTAGCACGACTTCTAAACTCAAGTTGAAAAGGTGGTGAAATAATTTCGCTTTTGTACCCACTTAAAGATGTTGATACGAAAATTTCGCTTGCCTCAGAACCCTTTTCGATGAGTTTTTGCCGCGCTACTTTTTGTGCTTGGGACCTTTTAGCGCCCATCGAAAGAATTTGTTCACATTCAAAAGGTGCAAAATCTATATCATCTAAAAAATTTGTAAAAATTAAAACATCTCTTCTTTGGGAGAATAGTCCTTGTTTTGCAAATATATTTTCCTTCCACCAATTCCATTTTTTAGGCAAACCTTTACCATTTACAAAATCATCAGTAGTAACAGAGATTGTTGCACCAAATTTATGGGAAGCACGCGCTGAAGCACTTCTAACTTCTATTATTGCATCAAGAATAAAGTTTGTTACTTTTTCTGCAATAAACTTTTTTGATAATTTTTCAAAACTTTGAAAGTTAGAAGACGGCATACTGTCTGCACTATAAGAACCTAAAGTGTTAATAGTTGTGTTTCTAGGATAAACACTTAAAAGCGTACCTTGAGTAACGACTGGTGATGTAACATCATTTTTATAAATTTGTGGTGCTATTGCAACACAATAGATTTTCGTGGCTTGGTAATAAAGGTCTTGAAATACTTTGGTGAAAAGAGGATTTTTTTTGAACTCTGTCGCCATAGAGTCCCTTAATCCCGAATACGTTAAAAAATCATTATTACTTGTATTGTACTGCAAATTAGCAACAACACTTTGCTCATTATTATCGCTGACTAAAGTTGCCTCACCATATATATCAAAGTTTCCAGTTCCAAAAGAATCCTTCCATCTCTGCAATGCTTGCGGTAACTCCAAAAATCCTTCGTTTAAAATAAATTCTTTATTTAAACCTTGGCTATCAAAATATTTCAAATAAATCTTTAATTTCAGTTCACGCAAAGGCTCCAACTGCGGTGCGACCCCACCTTGGTCGTAAATATCTTTTAGGTCATCAAGAATATCGCTAACCTGACCACCAACTGCCATTTTCTCCAATACCTTACGCGAATCTGACTGCTCGCCATCATATTCCATAAGAGCATCCACATACTCAATAGTAGACGGAACCTCTCCGCCCTCTTCAAACTCCACTCCACCACCGCTCTTGTTTATACTTGATAGTATTTCTCGGTTGGTCATCATCTTACCATTAAAAGACCGCTTAGTGGTGTCGCTAACTGCGTTACGAGTAATAACGACTTCGCCACCCTCCATTTCCAAAGGCTGCCCAGTAGATTTGTTAATAGCCTTGATGCCTCCCTCGGAGTGGCGATTGCCAACAAGGTAACCACCCGCCTCTCCTTTATTGTGTACGATTTCTGCCATAGCCCTAAGGTAGAATAACTATTCCCGTTACCTTCTTTGTAATAATATAGGAATTCGTGTCGTTCATCTCAAACATCTTTGAAATGCTAAATTAAGAATTTTAGAGCGAACTTTTCCCGATATGTAAAAAAATAAACATTACATCAAATCATCATCCTGAATGTAGGCCTTTTTAACTGGCTTACCCGCCTTCTTTTCCAAAAACCTATTAAGCCTCGCTAATCCCCATGCGGTTCGTGAGTTGGGTCTGCCCCCTGATATTGTAGGTCTAAAACTTGTACTAAAGGCCCCCATCCCACGACGTACCACTTTTTTGGCGGTTTCTAAAGTCACCTTTTTCCCAGGATACGTTTTGTTGTATATCGCTAGTTTGTTTTTTATGGACGTACTAGTTTGGTCACCAAATACAATTGGTGTTTTGGATTTAGCCGTTGCGCTCTTCTGAGGATTCGTTTTGCTGCCCTTGATTCTTTCGCTCTTAGGGGCTGGTGTTTGTGCTAAAGATTTACGCCCAGGTCTTTTCATGTGTGAATCAAAGTTTGTTGCTTGTAACAAAGATATTCTTTTATATCTTTGGTTTATAATTTTAAAAATTACGATATGTTCGATTTAAAGTCTCCCGATTTCCTTGGCGGTAACAACGTCCACAACGTCATTATCATTGGCTTGTTGGTCTACCTTACCTATAAGGCATCTAAATAATTAAGAGGGGGATTAACCTCCCCCTTTTAATCTATATCTAAGTCAACGGACGAAGGTTCGTTTGCTTGGCCATTCAACTGGCGGACATGATAAGTGGTCCGCTCAGACAAACTCATTTTAATTTTTCCGTGATGACTGATGATTTGTTCAATCAAAGACCAGTCATGAGTTCCTGATGCTGCCACCTTTGGCATCCGCTTCAAAAATTCGTTTTTGATGATTATTTCGGAGTGTCCGATATGGCAAACCTTCAGTTGCGGGTATCGAATAAATTTCTCTAGCACCAGAGTCTTATAGCAAACCATGTCGAACGGAGAGTGCTCCATATCAACCAAATAGTGCTCAAAGTGGTTGGCATCTATAATGTCATCGTTCGCTAGAAACAAAAAGAATTTTCCTTGGCTTCTGTCGATTGCCAAATCTATAATGTGCTGACCCCAGCCTCCTCGGTGCGGAGTTTCGTTCCATATATGTAGTATGCTTCCTTGCTCTTCTGCCCTCTTACGATAAGCCTCTGCTTCGCCTGAATCTACCATTTGCTGAAAGTGCGGGCATCCATCGCCCACCACAAAAACCTCGAAGTCTTTTCGCGTCTGAGATAAGACGCACTCAATCATACGCCTTGTTCTTTGTGGCCTCCCCCAACAAGGGAGCACCCCGCTAATTGTAGGTATCATCTACAAGTCGTGAATATTTGATACTTTATGAATCGAGTCAAAGTCAATCTTGGTTATAGACTCAGCCGTAGAAAAAAGGCGCTCTGAAACCCTATCTCCCCTTCTCGGCATTATAGTTTCTTTAACCCTTGCTGGATATAGCGCTTCGGCCACATCTTGCATATTACGAATTTCTCCTGGGTGCACTATGAATCGAGCATTCTTATCACCCTCTTCTACCATTAGGTAAAGCAATAGACCCACTGCTTCATGAATAGATATAAAATATCGGTTGCAAGAGTCAACTACTTTAATTGAATCCTCTTCAGGCACATCGTTCCAAATCTCAAATACATTTTTACTAGATTCTACCACGTTGTAAAATCTTGCCACCCGACCGCCAGCGTTTAGGGTCATGCGTTCAGCGATAAGTTTTGAGGCTCCGTAGACTACCTCAGGGTTTGTTGCTTTGCACGTTGAAGTCAAGATAAGTTTTGCATTTCTCGGCATTGCATCAATGATGTTTTTTGTGCCTAAAGTGTTTATTGAAAGCGTTTTATACGTTTCATGCTCCCCGTCTGGTGCGTGCTTCGCTCCAGCAATATTTATAATATAGTGAGGCTCAAATTTATTTATTACCCCTAGAACATCCTGAAAGTTTGTAACATCTAAAAATTCATGGTGTCCCTCTATATCGGTTGCCAAAAGTTCGACATTCTCAAATGATTTCAGGATGGGGACAAACGCACTGCCTATCGAGCCATTTGCTCCAGTTACTAATACCCGTGTTGGTCCATAGACCTTAAACCAAGAGTAGTCTAAAAAATTTTGAGAGATTTTTCTGTTTAAGACTGCCTCTAGTTTTTCAATAGGTAAATTCATTGTCTTTGTTTTTTAAATTATTAAATGTGCTTCTGAGTTCGTAGATTTCTTCATGAGATATTTTATTTCTTTCAAGCCCCGTTATATTTTCTCCAATCGAGTGAGCGGGGTTTCCTACAAAAGTATAACCTGGCTCGCAAATCGTTTTTTTGGTTACCACGGTTCCCATCCCTATCATGCAGTAAGCGCCAATTTTAGAGAATTGATGCACTATTGAGCCCAATCCTAAGTTTGCGCCTTTATATATCATACTATGGCCTCCAATTAACACATTGCAAGATAGAACTACATCGTTATTTACAATTGCATCATGCCCAACATGACTGCCTCTTAGCATTTTTACTCGGTTTGCAATGATTGTAGACCTTGACGTTCCCGCGTTAATTGTGCTGAACTCTCTAAAAATATTGTCATTTCCGATAAATAAATCGCCTTTTTGTACATCCTTACTATAATCTTCAGCCGCAGTACCTACTGAGCAAAAGGCTTCAAATTTATTTCCGTTTCCAATTGTTGTGTCGCCAGTGATAAAACAATATGGTCCAATAATGTTATTGATTCCCAAAGACACATTTTCTCCAATTATCGCAGTATGGTGTATCGTATTTGAAGGGTCGTGATTTTTCATTTTGTTATTTTATAAAATACTAAGTTCGCAATAAAGTTCCGTTCCTAAAAATTTATCTTGGCCGATTATACCAGCGTTTTCAGCCACATCTTCTAATTCCATGGCCGCGTCAGTAAATCCTTTCATTTGGTCCTGATTACCTAATTTTAAGCACATTGACCCATACTCATAAATTTGGTGACCCGTAAATTCACAAAACTCTCTAAGCATTTCCTCAAATGACTCAGGGGTAAAAGAATGCTTGTGTCCAAGTATTAAATCGGTTTCGTCTAAGGCATCAATACAATCCAAAAATCCCATGCGGACATTTAAATATCGGTGTAACGATTTGGCGTTTGGAACCATCAGACATATTCTCTCGGTTCCCCTAAACTTTAATAGGGTGTGAAAGGGTGCTTCCTCTTTTTGTAGTGTTCCAAAGGCCACAAGCGTTGTATAGTCTTGAATCCTAATATCTTCAATTTTGCTAAATACTTTTTTGTATTGCTTTGACCTTTTTGCCTCGTTTATTAAATTGCTATCGTGGCTATAAAAGTCTATGGCTAAATCTTGACCTTGCCACATTTTTTCATTTGCCGAACCATAGTAAAGTATCGTTTCCTCTTCGGAGAAAAAGAACTTTTGCCCCTTATTATATTCAAGAGCCTCATCGTACGAGGATGCTTTGTATGCTTTCATTATGCAATAAAGGCTACCCTCTATTATATGGCGAACCAAATGTTTCTTTGTGAGGCTCGCCGCCCCACTTTGC
>Ga0247843_1001904_pt1 | contig 40012 bp, 25 predicted proteins | sample LaCruzMarch2017__FD_192420 | JGI IMG/M metagenome (GOLD analysis project Ga0247843, IMG submission 192420) | Freshwater microbial communities from meromictic Lake La Cruz, Castile-La Mancha, Spain - LaCruzMarch2017_8m | ecosystem: Environmental > Aquatic > Freshwater > Lake | place: Spain...
CATGGTGTGTCTTTGGGGCAATACGGTTGCCGCATTTGGCATGTATCCATACCAATCAGTACCGGTTTTTCATGCGCAAGTGAGTGATTTATCTTGTCGGCCGTGCTCTAAGATTGGATATAACACCTGTCCTAAAGGTCATTTTGATTGTATGCTCAAACAACATTCAGTGGAGATTTCCGAACAAATTACTGCGTTATTCTATCAAGAAAATTAAGAATTTCTTGAATTGCGGTGTTGTCAAACGTGATTTCATTTGACCCATATTCGATGGGACTTCCTGTGGCCGAAGGTTGGAACATGTGATTTAATCCGTCAAGCGTTTTGATTTCTTTGATTTTTCCAGCACTCGGATTGCAATAGCTAGCAATAGCCTCCATATTCATTTTAGCAGGAACCTGTAAATCTGTTGTGCCATTTAACGCAAGGTAATGACAGTTGATTTTCTTCAAATCAAACATGGGGTTGTAATTTAAAAAATAGAGCATCCATGGATTTACATAGGCATCTAGATTTAGTTTTATCCATTCTTCTTGCTCCTCCTTGCTGCTTTTCCTTAGCTCTTTATTTTTTCCTTTTTTAATAAACTGTTTGAGAAAATTAGTTGCATTTTTTCTTACTTGATCAATCGAATCCAAGGTAAGTAGTGGGTAGAATTCTAACGAGAATGATTTTAATTCGTTAAGCTCATTCTCCGTGGCACCAATCGATTTTGCTACTAATAGTTGTTGTTCTGTTAAAAGCGTTGAGCCCAGTACGCCAGGTCCAGCCAAGGAAATTACGCCATATACTTCCGGATGTTTGGCGGCCACCATATTCGCAATCATTCCCCCCTCGCTATGTCCCATAAGAATGATTCTTTGGGTATCTATGTAAGGAAGTGTTTTTACAAACGCGATTGCTGCCTCGATGTCTGTTGCAAAATCCACGGAGGTTGCCCCGTTAAAAACCCCCTCAGATTTACCGGTACCTCGGTCGTCCATGCGCAATACCCCATAGCCAGATAGGGTTAAACGATCGGCTAAAATAAGGAATGGACGATGTCCAAGGATCTCTTCGTTTCGGTCCTGTGGACCACTTCCTGTAATTAAAACAACACAGGGATTCTTGATCAACTTGTCTTGTTCTGGATGAGTCAGCGTACCCCTTAAATTAAAATCGCCTGTTGGGTTATATATGGTTACTTCATCTTGTAAATAGGGGATTGGTTCTTTAGGGTCTTGCAGTTTTTTTGTTTCTAGCTGTGGAATTTCTTGTTGATTAAACCTAAGTTCGGCGTTGATCATGCCTTGTTTGAAATTACCACGGATAACCATGGAATCGTTCAATTCTCCTTCATAGGAGGCTTGTAATTTGTTTATAGTAAATCGTAGTTTATTACCATTTACACTAACTGTAGACATCTGAATATCATTCGCCTTTTGTTTCGGACTGTCTAAGGTTCCTTTCCAAATTCCGGCGCTATCGGTAAGGTGCAATACCAGGGGGAGTTTTTGACCCATTACATCTAAGGTGCCATACCAATTACCGGAGAACGATTGGCCAAAAAGAACAGCACTGCAAATTCCAAAAAGAACGAATAACTTATAACGCATCATCTAAAAAGAGTTTTTTGATTTCAACTGCTTCGGAAGGTTTCATTTTTCCGGCTAGGATTAAATTCAATTCTCTCCGTCGCATTGCCCCATGAAATCGTTCAATTTCTTCTTCGGTTTCCGGGTTTAGTTCAGGCACTTGAATCGGTCCGCCATTTTGATCAACCGCAACAAAGGTATAAATGGCTTGATTGCATTTCTCTCGCACACCGGTCACAGGGTCTTCCACGAAAACATCCACAAAAACCTCCATGCTGCTGCTAAACGCACGTGATACTTTTGCTTCAAGCGTAACAATAGAAGATTCAGGAATGGGTCGCTTGAACGAAACATTATTTACAGAAGCGGTTACCACAACACGTTTGCAATGGCGATGTGCAGAAACACTTGCAATTACATCCATCCAGGCTAATAACTGTCCACCAAATAAATTCCCCAAGGGGTTTGTGTCATTTGGAAGTACAACATACGTCGTTATTGAAATTGATTCTTTGGCGGTTTTTGATTTCATAAGGTAAAGATAGTTAAATGAACTTTAACACCCCTTTTGCGTTTGAATAGAAAGATTAAAATTGTATTTTAGCACCGAAAAAACAGAAACATGAAGCATCTTCTCACTCTATTTGTTGCGTTCTTTGTATTAAGCATAAGCGCTCAAGTGAAAACAAAAAACACCTTTGAACCAAGCAATGCCAGAGAAGGTGAAGCGGTAGAATATTGTCATCAACACAAAAAGATGGCGGCCTTAATTCAGAATCCGGAATATCAGTATCATCGCATGATGGATTCCCTAGAGGAGTTTCAGCTTGCTAAAAAGCCAATTCAAAAGGGTACAGTGTATAAAATACCTGTTGTGTTTCACGTATTGCATAACAATGGGGTAGAGAATATTTCGGACGAACAAATTTTCGATTGCTTGGATTTAATGAATCGTGATTATCGCTTGTTAAATCAAGACGCGAACAACGTTCATGCAGAATTTCAAGGAATGCCAGCAGACATCGAGGTTGAATTTTTACTCGCTACCAAAGCACCGAACGGACAGTGTTTCAAGGGGATTACTCGAACCCTCTCTCCTATGAGTTATGATGGTGCTGATGGGGGGAATCAAGTTGATGCGATCATTGCTGGTAATGATGTGTTTAATGGTACTTGGCCAGGAAATAAATATCTAAATGTTTTTATTTGCGGAGATATAGGCGGTGCCGCGGGGTATACAACAAAACCTTCCGGTTGGTCAGCTACGCAAATGACCAATGGTATCTGGGTGCTTCATGATTATGTGGGTTCAATAGGTACCAGTTCTGTCGGTTCAAGCCGCACCATGACCCACGAGGTAGGTCATTGGTTGAATTTGGATCATACCTGGGGACCTAACAATAATCCAGGTACGGCTTCAAGTTGTTCTACAGATGACAACGTACAAGACACACCCAATTGTATTGGAGTACAGGCGTGTATTATGAGCTCAAATACCTGTAATTCAGATAACGCTTATTGGGGGTTTGATATCCGTGACAATGTGGAAAACTATATGGATTATTCATATTGTTCTAAAATGTTTACTCAAGGACAAAAAACACGCATGAGAACTGCGCTACAAAGCAACAATACAGGAAGAGCGAATGTGATTTCTGCTGCGAATTTAGTAGCGGTTGGTGCGGGAGCTGCCCCTTATTTGTGTAAAGCTGACTTTATTTCAACACGAACTACTATTTGTGTTGGCGACACGCTTCAATTTACTGATGAATCATATAACCTGGTTAACGGCTGGAATTGGGCATTTACCGGAGGAACACCAGCTACTTCAACGTCGCAAAACCCAATAGTTGTTTACAACACACCGGGTGTATATAACGTTTCGCTTACTGCTTCAGACGGTGGAACGACCGATGCTGAATTAAAAAATAATTTTATTCGTGTATTGCCTGCTCCGGCTACCATTCCATTTTGGGAAGGATTCGAGTCATATGCTTCCTTGAATAACCTAATCAATTGGGAAGTGATTAATCAAGAGAATAACAATGCGTTTAACATCGAAAACACTACCGGTTACTCAGGAACCCAATGTGCGAAATTGGTAAATTTCGGTCAAGCGCCGTCGAATATAGATGAACTAATTAGCTCGCCTATCGATTTGTCAGTAGTACCAGCGAACGGAACGGTTACCTTAAGTTTTCGTTACTCGTACAGAAAAAAACTTGCTGCGGATTACGAATACCTCAAAGTATTTATCACAGGCGACTGTGGGGAGAGTTGGGTGCAGCGAAAAACCTTAGGCGGCTCGCAACTAGGTTCTATTGCCTTAGCAACTTCATGGAAACCAAGCAGTCAAGCGGACTGGGCTACGGTACATATGACCAATGTAACCAGTAACTATTTCGAGCAAAACTTCCGTGTGAAATTTCGCTTTGAAGGGGAAGGTGGAAACAACTTTTATTTAGACGATATTAATTTATATGGTGGTTCTCCTTCAAATACCATTGTATTGGGTGTAAATGAAGATCAAAACTTAAACAACATCACCTTGTATCCTAATCCGGTTCAAGATGAATTGTCTGTAGAATATACTGCCACGTCGGCTTCTGAACTAACCGTGAGTATCGTAGATATGGCAGGAAAACACTTACAAGCACATCGTATCCAGTCTAATTCGGGTCAGAATATTATCATGATGGACACGAAAGAATTGGCTGCAGGGAAATATATGCTATTGTTGCAAGGAAATAGCGGAAAGACGACCCTTCCATTCATTAAGCACTAATCCTTAAGGTAGGACCTTAGTTTATTTGCTAAGGGTTTTCCTAGTTTAAGGTCTTGTTCTTCAAGGCTGGCCTTTTTAAATTGTTTCAAGCTTGCAAAATGCGCTTGTACTTTTTGACGAGATTTATCTCCAATTCCAGGAATTTCATTGAATTCAGACACTAAAAAGGAGTTACTCCGTTTATTTCGGTGATGTGTTATTCCGAATCGATGTGCTTCATTACGGATATGTTGCAGCAATAGTAGCCCAGGGTTGTTTCGGTCTAAAAGGATTGGATATGTATCCCCAGGGAAAAACACTTCTTCAAGTTTTTTGGCTAAGCCAATTACAGGAATTTTACCCCTTAGATTCAATGATTCCAGCGCCTCGATAGCGGCAGAGAGCTGCCCTTTCCCACCGTCAATTACAATCAGATCGGGTAAGCTTCGGTCTTCTTCCAACATGCGTTTATATCGCCGATGAACGATTTCTTTCATGGAAGCAAAGTCATCCGCACCCACCACCGTTTTTATATTAAAATGCCGGTAATCAGAAGCGGAGGGCAAGCCATTCTTAAACACTACGCATGCAGCAACGGCATTGGTTCCTTGAAAATTAGAATTATCGAAACACTCGATATGAATGGGTGGAGAGGATAAGCTCAACCCTAGTTGTAACTGAGCAATGCGTTCACGAACATTAACCACATTTTTGGGTGCCTCTGTTTGATTGGTCCGATGTTTTATGTTTTTTAATGAGAACGTTACCAGCTCCATTTTTTCACCGCGAATGGGTTTGCTAAAATGAAATCCCGGAAGGTCATTAGTGATATCTATATTACTTATAATTTCATGTTCTTGGCTATTGAATCCCATGTGAAGCTGATGCCAAATGATTTTAGCTAGGTCATCCAGGGTTTCATTGATTGGGAGATTTACATGATCGGAAACGGCGAAATCTACACGCCCTTCTCGAACCCATAAGTAATTGTAATAAACTAAGTTGGCCTCTTGTGACAAGGTTAATACATCACAGTTTATTTTCGGATTATTTGCCATCACGGATTTCGCGTGGTATCCTTCAAGGGCTTCCAGTTTTGTTTTCACTACCTGTGCTTGTTCAAACGCCAGGGTACTTACGTGTTCACTCATTTGTCGCTTAAGCCCTTGAATCAAGGCAAAGGTCTTACCCTTAAGGAGTAAGCGGATTTCTGCGATATACCCCTCGTAAAGCTCATTAAGCGCAGCATTAATGCACGGACCATCACAGCGTTTCAAATGATATTCTAAACAGACTTTGTATTGTTTACGTTCGATGGCTTGCTGAGATAAATCTAACGAACAGGTTCGAATCGGATACAAATCGTGGATAATATCCAAAAGCTGCTTATGAATTCTGCCTTTTGGATAAGGCCCAAAGTATTCATCTTTATTAACATAACGTGTTCGTGTGATAAACACCCGTGGGAAGGGTTCCTTTTTTAGGCATATCCAAGGATAGGTTTTGTCATCCTTTAATAGAATGTTATACCGCGGTTTATTCTCTTTGATGAGGTTGTTTTCGAGCAACAAGGCATCCATTTCTGAGTCAACCAGGATCAGTTCAATTGAATGAATTTGCCTTACAAGAATTCTTGTTTTGGCATCCTCATGTGTTTTGTTGAAATAACTAGAAACCCTTTTTTTTAGGTGTTTGGCTTTGCCGACGTATAGTAATTTTTCGTGCGCATCATAGTATTTATAGACCCCTGGGGAATCGGGTAGGAGCGCAAGAAATCCTGGATGAGTAACTTCGATCCTCATACTGCGAAAGTACAAAAAAAAAGCCCCGGATTCCGGGGCTTTAACTACATGAAGCGCTTACTTATTGTTTGATTACTTGTTTCGTAATCGTTCCTTGATTCGTTGAAATTACCACATGGTAAATTCCTTTTGCTAGGTTACTGAGTTCTAATTCAGCCACGGATGATCCATTAAGCTGTGAAAGCTGACGAACAATTTTTCCTGTGATATCAAGCACATCAATTTGATTCGTTTCTTTAGCTAACTCACCCAATGCAATCGTTATGTTATTTTCTGTTGGATTCGGATAAATAGAAACCAAGTCCGCGTTTAGTCCCTGAAGTCCTGACGCAGCCGTAATGTTTACGGTATAATCCTCTGTTTCACCGTAGGTAGAAACAGCACATGGGTCAATTGCCCCATCCTGAGAAAAAGAAATACGAACACGCATGTTCAGCGCACCGGTAGTTGCAGACACTGGAACGGTAAAATTAAATACACTACTCCATCCCGCACCAACCAATACGTATCCAACTTGCTCGCCGACATCACTGAAATCCATATCATTATTGTAATCAATCCAAATAGCAATCTCGTCGTTCGGATATGCACCAGGATTTGCTTGGCCAATGACTCCTGGGGTAATTGTTGCAGAATATGCGGTTCCTTTAGCAAGGGTTGTAGAAATATTCCCGTAATCGATATATCCACCAGCCGTGCAGGAACTCGTATTGTTTATGGTATTCAATTCCACCCCTCCAATATACTCATCGCAAGCATTTGAAATCGATGGTATGCACAGCGTACCCCCAGCAGAACAAGGGTTTGCTGAACCATTTTGTGTTAATGCACCCGTATTAGCCGGATCCAAGAACGGCTTTAAACGACGGTTATTCGTTGACCCGTTGGAAATCCAGTGGTAGGACATTTTACCGTAATAGTCCGGTTGGTTGGTTGCATTGCAATAAGAACCTCCTCCCGTGAGGGTACCAACAATTCTTCCTGAGGAATTATTAAATAAAGGAGAACCTGAGGAACCACCTTCGGTTACTCCGTAACCGTTAGTATTGGATGACCAAGTGAGCCTCCAGTGGGATTGTAAACCGTTTCCGTTCCAAGCAGAGGTCACGGTATTTCCATTGAAGGTAGAAATCTTTTTAATGTCACCTGCAGGGTGATGAATTCCTGTTCCGCCGCTAGTTGCCGTATTATTTGCATCCCAACCGTTCCAATAGGCATTAAAGTTGGCGGATTTTAAGGTTGTAACCGTAGTTGCTTGATTTGCTGCTGTACCTAATTGCACCAACAAAAAGTCAGAACCTGTCGCTCCTCCTCCATCACCAGAATCGGAAAGTTTCACACACCCATTGATGAAATAGTCATCTAATGTTCCTGCAGTATTTGGATTGTTGCAGTTTGGTGATTCGTAGCGAAAGTAAAATTTCCACTGGTTGAAATCTGCAGCAGAACAATTCACCCCGCAATGCAATGCCGTTAAAAATAAGGGCTTACAGTCATTTGCTAAATTATTTACCAGTGAACCTGTACACCACCCAGCTTGGTTCCCTTCAACCACATAGATTCGAGCAACACCGCGTTTTTCATCTTGCCAGTTATCACCAACCGGAGTACAATTTACGTTTACTTCGCACGCTTCAGATTCATTGATTTTTTCTTCAGTACTTGTTCCTGTAGCGCGATAGTTGTACATCATGCGGTCAATGAATAATTCGGATGGAGTTACATGCGCTGGTTCGGTCAAAATAAGAACCATTTCATCTCCAGTACATAACGCCGCATCGTACATAAAGTGTTCTTCTACATCTTTTTGGGTTAATACCGGATGTAGTAAAGCCCCTTGATTATTTTTAATTTCTAGGGTTGTTGCACCATAGATTTTAAAGGTTTGAAATAAGAAACTTAAGGCCTCTGCTCCTTCGGCATGGATGCGCAATTTCCATTGACGGTCTCCATTCGCTAGGGTAGTCCAAATCCCCGCGTTTTGTGGCGAAAGATTAACCGTTCGAGCCACACCAATTCGATAAAGAAGACCTTGTTTATCACGTAAAATATCTTCTTGTTGTAATTGCATTAAATTAGGCCCAGCAACTTGTATGGTTGGTACTTCTTTACCAAACATTTGTTTTGAAAACACATGAACCTGTGCTTGAATTGAGACCGTTAGCACAAAAGCGTTAATGAATCCGAGTAAAAGTTTTTTCATAGAGAAAGGATTTTGTTTAATTTCACTCACAAATATACAATTTTTAATATTCAACAATGGCCAAAATATGCGTGGTTGAAGACGACCCGATTTTGATGGAGTTTATTCTTTTTAACTTAGTTAAAGAAGGATATAGCACCCTTAATTATACCCACGGCGACCATGTTATGGCAAACATGCAGCAAGTAATTTCTTGCGATTTAGTGATGCTGGACAACATGCTCCCCGGCCATTCTGGTATAGAATTATGTAAAGTAATTCGGTCCCTCAGCAATGTGCCTATCTTGTTTTTATCTGCAAAAGGAAACACCTCTGATCGCATAGAAGGCTTGAAAGTTGGTGCCAATGATTATTTAGCAAAACCCTTTAATTTGGAAGAGTTGATCCTCCGAATTCAGGTTCTTTTGCCCAAACAGGCCATGACCTATGCACTCGGATTATTTGAACTTAATTTTGAGTCTATGGAGGTGATTAATACGCAAACATCAGAAGTTCAAACCTTGTCAAAAAAAGAAATGACCTTGCTTAAACTTTTTGTGGAAAATGAAAACCGCGTGTTATCTCGAGATGAGATCTTAGATAAAGTTTGGGGAGAGGATGTATACCCTACAACCCGAACAATTGATAACTTTGTCTTGGCTTTTCGAAAGATGTTTGAAGGAGACCAAAAACACCCAAAATACTTCCATTCGATTCGCGGGGTTGGGTATAAATTTATTAATCAAAACAATTAAATCATGTTTACAGGGATTGTTGAGGAAATGGCGCGTGTGGTTGAAATTGAAAAACATCAAAACAACATAACACTTACCTTAACCACAGCCTTAGCGCCATCGTTTAATGTGGATCAAAGTGTTTCTCATAATGGCTGTTGTTTGACCGTTGTTCATGTCAATCCAGCTAACGCTGAATATAAAGTTACAGCGATTCATGAAACGATTGCAAAAACCAATCTTGCCGACTGGAAGCTTGGAGATTTAGTCAATTTGGAACGAAGTATGCAGCATAACGGCAGGCTTGATGGGCATATTGTTCAAGGTCATGTTGATACGGTTGGGATTTGCAAAACCATTGAAGACCAAGAGGGGAGTTGGAAATTTACCCTTACCTATGAAGGGGATCAATTGACTGTAGAAAAGGGTTCTATTACGGTGAACGGCGTAAGCCTTACGGTGGTCGATGCCCGAGCAAATCAATTCAGTGTTTGCATTATCCCCTATACTTACGAGCATACAACCTTTCATCGGATTTCAATCGGAGACCGCGTTAATTTGGAGTTTGATATTATCGGGAAATATGTGCAACAATATATGAAAGCGTATGAAAATAGATGAAGCACAAGCCTTAGTTGATCAATGGATTAAAGAGAACGGTGTTCGCTATTTTGATCCCTTAACGAACATGGCGATGCTCACGGAAGAAGTGGGTGAGGTTGCGCGAATTATGGCTCGCAGGTATGGTGAACAAAGTGAAAAAGAATCAGACAAAAACAAGGAGTTAGGGGATGAATTAGCGGATGTTATGTTTGTACTCATATGCATTGCAAATCAAACAGGAGTCGACTTAACTCATGCCATGATAAAAAATCTGGATAAGAAAACGCAGCGTGATTCCGAGCGGCATATAAAGAATCCTAAATTAAACCCTTAGTGTTTATTCATCCGAGGATGCGCATGCCGGTAGATTTGATTTAATTGCGCAAAGGAGTTGTGTGTGTATACTTGCGTTGCGGCGAGCGAAGCATGTCCAAGCAAGGCCTTCAGTGTTTCAAGTCCAGCGCCGTTATTCAGCATGTGTGTAGCAAAGGTGTGTCGTAATACATGCGGACTACGTTTATCTAAGGTGGTTAAGGTTCCGAGCATTTGGTGAATTTTTCGATAAACGAAAGCAGGATAAAGAGGCTTACCGTTTTCTAGAATTAACAAGCGATTACATTTAGCGAAAACTGTTCGTGCAGCGGTATAGCGTTGGAGTATTTGGTGCAAGGAGGAACTAATCGGAATGATGCGCTCTTTATTTCGTTTCCCCAATACCTTAATGCTATTGGATTGAATATCCGCTAGGGTTAATCCAATAAGTTCGCTCAAACGAATGCCTGTTTGGTAAAACAATTCCAACATTAATTCATCGCGTAATCCATTAAAGTCGCTATTAAATAGGTGCTTCGTTCGGTCTGAGTCCAGTTCTTGTTCTCTAGCAAAGGAGGGGAGTCGTTTTTCAACTTTTGGCCCTCGAATTCTTGACATTGGATTTTCAACACTTACACCTTCTTTCCTCAACCATTTGAATAAGGTGCGTAAGGTGGCCAATTTACGGTTTACACTTTTATTGGAATACCCATCCTCCATGAGTTGAACAATCCATCCGCGTATGAATACTGATTTCAATTGGGTGATTGCTTGCAGTGAAGTCACCTCAGAAAAGACCACAAATTGCTCCAAGTCCGTAGTGTAAGCCACTAGGGTGTGTTCAGAAAAACGCTTTTCAAAGCGCAAGTATTCGTAGAATTTTTGGAGCATAAAAAAAGGGGCCTAGGCCCCTTAACGAAATATCAGTTGTAATGTTACAATTGTTGTGATTGCATACGTTGCTTATACGCGGCACGAATTACTTCTTGACGTCGAGAAATAGATGGTTTTTCGAATTCTTTACGCGCTCGAAGTTGTTTCATTACGTTTGTTTTTTCAAACTTTTTCTTGTACTTCTTAAGGGCACGTTCAATGTTTTCGCCTTCTTTAATCGGAATAATAAGCATATGTTCTAACTTTTTTGGATTGCAAAGATACGGTAAACCGCTAAAAATCCAAATTTATTTTATTAAATCTCTTGAGATTACTAATTTTTGAATTTCAGAGGTTCCTTCACCAATGGTCAACAATTTAGAATCCCTCAAAAACTTCTCTGCGGGATACTCTCGAGTGTAGCCATAGCCTCCCATAATTTGGACTGCTTCGTTGCCACATTTCACAGCAACCTCTGAGGAAAAGTACTTAGCAAAGGCACCTTCTTTGGTAACACTTAACTTGTTGTTTTTTCGGTATGCCGCTTGAAAGGTTAAGAGTTCAGAGGCTTCGATTTCCGTGGCCATATCAGCGAGTTTGAATGCAATGGCTTGGAATCCTGCAATGGCTTGTCCAAACTGTTCACGTTCCTTTGCATATTTTACAGAGGCTTCGAATGCTCCTCTTGCAATACCACAACTGAGTGCTGCAATTGAGATTCTACCGCCATCTAACACTTGCATGGCTTGTTTAAATCCTTGACCAACTTCACCAAGTACGTTTTCTTGCGGTACACGTACATTATCGAAAATTAGTTCAGCGGTTTCACTGGCACGTACCCCGAATTTATCCTTGATTTTAACTGCCGAAAACCCGGGCATTCCTTTCTCGATAATAAACGCTGTAATTCCATTGCTGTCTAATAATTCCCCTGTTCTAACAAGCACCACGGCTACATCACCAGAAAGTCCATGAGTAATCCAGTTCTTTGCCCCATTAATAATCCAATCATTTCCCTCTTTTACGGCCGTAGTCTTCATGCGCATGGCGTCAGACCCAGTATTTGGTTCAGTTAAGCCCCATGCACCAATAAATTCTCCGCTTGACAGTTTGGGCAAAAACCGTTGTTTCTGTTCCTCATTCCCGTGGTAGTAAATATGCCCGGTACACAAGGAGTTATGAGCAGCTACACTGAGGCCAATTCCGCCACAAACTCTTCCGAGTTCCATCAGCGCCGTAGCGTATTCAAAATAAGTAAAACCCGACCCTCCGTAAGCCTCAGGCACGAATATGCCGAGTAATCCCAATTCTCCCATGCGCTTCATGGTTTCCACGGGAAAGTGCTCATCTCGATCCCAATCCATCATATAGGGTCTAATTTCTTTTTCAGCAAAGTCACGCACCATTTGTGCAATCATTTGCTGGTTTTCATTTTTCTCAAAGTTCATGTTGATTGTTTTGTTGATGTTAATACCGGACGAGATTTGATATGTTGTCTGAGTAGGTTTTTAGTTTTTCACGGCCTTCTAAAAATTGCAATTCAACCATAAAATCGAATCCTGCAACAACGCCATGGCAATTTTGAATTAATTCTGCAGCCGCAGCCGCGGAACCGCCCGTTGCTAATAAATCGTCATGGATTAAAATCCGGTCCCCAGGGGTAAGGGCATCGGAGTGAATTTCAATCACTGCGGAACCATACTCCAATTCATAAGCGTGTGAGATTTTTTCATACGGCAACTTACCTTGTTTCCGAATCATTATAAACGGGATACCCAGCGCCATGGCTAAAGGGAACCCAAATAAAAATCCTCTGCTTTCAATACCCGCAATGCCTTGTAAGTTGGCGTGTTTATACCGTTCTGCTAAGGCTTGAACGATTTCGTTAGACAAGATGGAGTCTAACATAATGGGGGTGATGTCTTTGAACACAATTCCCTCCTTAGGGAAATCATGTACATCGCGAATAGCCCCTTTGATTTTTACCGTCAATTCCATACTACAAAGATACGTATGGTTCTAACTTCTCAAAATCTTCTGCGTTAATTAAATGTGATTTCCGAAGTTCTTGTATGGATTGAAACCCTCCCAGTTGAATTCTCATCTTTACAATAGAGTTAGCTTGCCATCGATTCAAGTATGGGTGACGTTCTAGCGTTTCTGCCGAAGCTTTATTAATAGAAATCTGCCGAATATTGGGTGCGGAAAAGTCCAGTCTTGCGCACAGTAGGGCATAAATTTCCGGAGTCATCTTATAGACATCAAGCAGTTGCTCTGGTTTTAAAAACCCTCCAAGTGAGCGCTCATAGCGCATGATCATTTTAGCGTAGAATGGCCCAATTCCTTTTATGGAAACCAATTGAGTGCTGTCAATGGTTTCAATTCCATAGCGTGTTGCTAGTAGTTGTTGTTTTTCTGGGGGGAAACTTGGTTGAAGTTGGAATTTATCTGAAGGTTTATCTGGGTAAAATGTGGAGTCTTTAATGCGTTCGAACAACGCATCAGGGATCACAAAAATTCGTTTTAAATCGGCATTTGATTTAAGTGGATATTTACAGAATTTCAACACCACATTGGCTTGTTTTTCTGTTAATCCGAGTGCCATCCATTGGCTTAAGGAATATTCATTTGGGTTGAATTTCGACGGTGGTGTGTGATATCGATTCCGTTTGTAATTCCATTGTTTCTTTCGCTCAGCCTTTCTGAATAGTTTGATTTTTTTCAGTGTTTTTATCTCGATTTTTATAGGGTCTCCTGGAAAGTAAGTTCTAATAATTCGGGGGGTAAGTACAATTCCTATGGCTAGGATGCTCCACACGATTAGACCTGATTTGGTTCGCTGCGTTAGTTTAGGTTGTTGACTCATAGCCTACCCAAACGTGTTTTTTATGCGTCCTATTGTTTTTTGGCGGTAAGAAAGTAAACAGGAACACCTATTGCTACAATGAAGAGCCCAATTAAGGTGTTTACAGGGCTGTAAATTAAAAGAATTAAACAAATACTGCTGGTAATTACAATATAGAGTAAGGGGAGGATTGGGTAGCCAAATGCCCGGTATGGACGAGGTGTATCTGGTTCTGTTTTACGCAAACGAAAAATACCTGCGATCGTTAAAATGTAAAACAATAAACTGGCAAAGGTACTATAGGTGAGTAGGTCTTCGTATTTCCCTGATAAACACAAGATAGATGCCCATAGGCATTGAATCCATAAGGCGGCGCTTGGAATCCCGTGTGCGTTCAGTTCATTTGCTTTTTTTAAAAATAAGCCATCTTTGGCCATCGCATGATATAAACGGGAACCCGCAAGGATGAGTCCGTTGTTGCATCCAAAGGTTGAAATCATAATTAAGCCGGCCATTATTAATACACCAGGTTCACCAAAAATCACATGAGCTGCAGCTGCACCTACGCGGTTGCTTGGTGCATTCATAATGTCTTGATTCGGCAATAACATGAGGTACGCTACATTCGCTAAAACATAAATTATGGTTACGATCAGTGTGCCTAAGAACAAACTTCGGGGTATATTTTTTTTAGGATCTCTTATTTCCCCTGCAATAAACGTTACATTGTTCCAAGCATCAGCGGAGAACAGCGAATTAATGATTGTTGCGCCGAGCGCTCCCACCAATGCCCAACCCATGAGAGGCGTTGTGCTTATTGCGCCAGCTTCATTGCTTGTTGTCTTAAAGGCCCTCCACGCATCCGCCATGTTTAGGTTAAAAACATTCGTTTTGAAACCCAAGTAAATCCCTAAAATGATAAGGGCAAAGAGGGCAAACAACTTCGCGGATGTAAAAACAAATTGAATGATTTTACCATTCTTTAATCCTTGAGCGTTTGAATAGGTAAGGATCACCACGGAACCAATGGCAACCACATGCCCATAGGTGAGTTTAAGGATTGAAATATCCAATATCACATCGTTTAATGAAGGAAAAAATACAGCGGTATATTTTGCAAAAGCAACGGCCACGGCGGCAATTACACCGGTTTGGATTACGGTGAACACTGTCCATCCATACAGAAATGAAGGCAGCCTTCCAAAGGCCCGCTGAATGTAGACGTATTGTCCACCGGCATTGGGCATCATCCCCGCCAGTTCTCCATAGCTTAAGGCTGCTAAAATTGTAATAATGCCCGTTAATATCCACAAGAGAAGCATCCATGCGGGAGAACCGATGTCATTCATCATAATTGAGGATACAATGAATATTCCGGAGCCAATCATAGAACCAGCAACAAGCAGTGTAGCATCAAGGAGGCCTAAAGACTTCTGTGGGACATTGCCCATTGATCGCGGTAGATTAAAGGGTTTCTATTTGTGCAAATGAGAGTTTTTTCTGCTGTAAGCAAAATAGATAATTAACCCGAGCGCCATCCAAGCGCCGGCAACTTTAAGGGTTTGAATATCAAGGGAAACAATCATTGCCGTACAGACAAGAATACCTAGGATTGGAACCAAGGGAACCAACGGTGTTTTGAATGGACGCACAAATTCAGGGTTTTTTACACGCATAATCCAAACTCCTGCACTCACTAAAATAAACGCAAAGAGGGTACCAAACGATGTAAGGTCACCTGCTACACTTCCGGGTACAAAGGCCGCAAATAATCCAACAAATACAAACAATATCCAATTGGCCTTAAATGGCGTTTGAAACTTTGGATGTAATTCACCAAAAGCTTTTGGTAATAATCCGTCATTGCTCATAGAATAAAACACACGGCTTTGTCCCATTAGCATCACCAAAATTACGCTCGAAAATCCAGCTAAAATAGCCACATTAACACTAGTTGCTAGCCACTCATATCCTTTCATATAGGTGCTAATCGTATACGTAACGGATGCTTCTTTTCCTAGCGCTGGATCGCCGAAATCAGACCAAGGAGCGACACCTGTTAATACATGACCGAAGAGGATATATAACACGGTACATATAACCAATGACCCTAGGATTCCTATAGGCATATCGCGTTTCGGATTTTTAGCCTCTTGGGCTGCTGTAGATACGGCATCAAATCCAATAAAGGCAAAGAAAACAATTCCAGCACCGCCCAGAACTCCACCCCATCCCCAATCAAAAAATCCTTCATGTCCTTTAACTCCTTCTGGGATTAAGTATGGCGAATAATGCTCAGGGTTGATAAATTGCCATCCAATCACGATAAATACTAAAACTATAGCCACTTTAAGAAATACAATTATCGCGTTAACGAACGCAGATTCTTTGGTGCCACGAATTAAAAGTGCCGTCAACATAAATAGAATGATCAATGCGGGTGCATTAATAATCCCGGAAGCACTTTGAACCGCATTTGCTAAGTCTGGCATTTTGTTTAATTGCGCTGCGGATAACACCAGTTTACCATGGTGAATCGATTTAGTGAATTCAGGAAACAACACGGTTGCCTTGTGCATGGCTTCTCCAGTAAGGTATTTAATGCTTTCAAAGGGAGAATGGCACCACTCATAAGGTATGGAACCGCCAAAGAGATTGTTGAGATATTCGCTCCATGCTATGGATACGGTAGCTGCTCCGAGTGCATACTCCATAACTAAGGCCCAACCAATGATCCAGGCGACTAATTCACCCATGGTAACAAATGAATAGGCATAGGCACTACCTGAAATCGGGATCATAGCAGCAAATTCCGCATAACATAGCCCGGCAAACGCACAACCAATCGCTGCGACAACAAAGGATAAGGTAACACCGTTTCCAGAAGCTTCAGCAGCAGCAGCAGCCGTTCTTACAAATAATCCGGCGCCAATAATCGCACCAACTCCGAGCGCAACCAATTGGAATGCACCAAGCGATCGCTTTAATGATTTTTCTCCTCCTTCCGCATCAGCAAGCATTGCGGCTAAATCCTTTTTTCTCCAAATAGACATAGTATCCTTTTTTTAGGTTAACAAATATATTATTTTAACCCGAATATTAACCGATTATCAATTTATTCTACAAGAACTCAAGGGTTTGTTCTATCGTATGTGGTTCATAGCCAAGTTCTGTTTTGGCTTTATTTAGGTTGAACCCCGTAATCGGAGGCCTTGGTGCAGGCTGATTGAGCGTGTTAGAGTCAATGGGTTTAATTAAGCTCGGGGATACGTGTAGGTATTTGGCAACGCGAAGCCCAATCTCGAATATCGATAGCGTTTCCGGTCCGCAAAGGTGATATATCCCCGTTTGTTGATGCCTTACTATTGCCATACAACCCGAAGCCAAATCCTCTGCCCATGTAGGTGCCCTGAAGTGGTCAGTAATTAAGGAAACTTCTTTTCCCTGAGTTAATTCGTTCATTAACCAAGAAAAAATATTTGATTTATTTAGGCTATAGCCGACACCATACACAATTATCGTTCTTGCAATCGCCCAATTCGTATAGGTTGAGTTTATCAGTTCCTGTTCAGCCAATCCTTTTGATTTTCCATAAACACTGAGTGGGTTAGGAAGGTCCGTTTCGGAGTAATTACCCGTTTTGCCATCGAATACAAAGTCTGTAGAGAGGAGGGTGAAATGCTGTTGATTTGCCCGTGCAACCTCAAATAAATGTTTACTTGCGAGGTGGTTAACGCGGTAACAGGTTGTTGGATCTAACTCACACGCATCCACATTCGTCATGGCGGCGGTATGTATGATGTGCGTACATGGGTTCCCGTCGATGAATTTTTTAACTAAGTTAAAGTCTGTAATATCAATCGACGCATAGTTTGATTCAGGACAAGAGGGATTCCGGTTATCTCCAGATGAAATGGCCTGAAAATCGATCTGTTGAGCGATACAATTGGCTACTAATTTTTGTCCAAGCAAGCCATTTGATCCAGTAATCAGTAGTTTCATAGCTCCCAAATTGTTTTTTTGGGTGTACCCTTGAATTTAAAATAGTGTTGATGTTCCAGGATCCAGGCCATTATGAGATACAACAATATCGGTGAGCCAAGCCCAATAAAGGAAAAATATATAAATCCCAAGCGAACTTTGTAGGGATTAATGCCCAGTTTTCTGGCCCACCACAAACATACCCCGTAGGAGTGTAATTCAAAAAAGAAGATTAATTTTTGTAATTGACGTTTCATGAGCTTAATATCTTCCTTCCAACTTCACACGTTAAACATTTATTCGTGCTACAAAGTTGGCGATTTATTTCGAGAAGCGCTTGTGTTTCGTATGCATTTTTAGCTTCTGGTAGGATGTGTTTAAACTGACTAATTATTTTGTTCTTTTCGGGTGGAATTGTTTTGGCAAAGGCGCATAGCTCAGCTTCATCTTGCAGATTCCATAGGGTTGGAATTACCCCATTGATGAGGATTGATTGTGATTCAAATGCCGTAAGATGTTCCATAAATTCATCTTTTAGGGTTTTAAGTTCTGAGAACAAAGGGTTATGTCTTTGAAAGGTCGTAGTATTTCTGAGGCGTATTAATGCAGCTTCAAGGGTGACTAATTGCCTTTGACGTGCATTTCGCTTGTGTACATACACGGTGGAATTTTGCTTCAGAATGTATGAAGCAATTTCTTTTTCACTGGAAGATTCATGGTGTTTTCGAACCATCCGCATTCGCCAAAAGCTATCAATGAAATCTGTTGAGAAGGTATGTTGACCAAACCTACATGGCAGTAGGTACTCATCTTTTTTATTCCAATAGGTAAGATTTGAAATTACCTGCGCTTCCACAACGAGGGTTGGGATAAGTTCCTCATTAAATACAAGCGGTTTATCATTTTCCGCTACCACATGCAGAATAACGTTACGGTATTTCGGATTAGTTTGATGCCTATGCTTGACCCAATCCGATGATTTAACATGGATTTCAACATCTCCAAACCACGTGATCTCTCCAATGCGTATGCATGCATTTCGAAAATCGGGCCCTGGCGCAAAGCGATTCCACGTGCCTGTATGGATGACTAGAATGGGATGCTTTGAGTATGCATCCACCCCTGATATTAACCCTTTACTCCATGCCCACTGCAGCCCCTCTTCACGCATAGTTAAAGATACAAAAAAAGCCGGCTATTGCCGGCTTTAATCAAATCATTTCCTATCCATTAACGAGGTAGTGGATCGGTATATTTAAAATAATTTGGATCCGGTGTACATGGCGCCGAAGCATCAAATATAACAGGGTTCTCGGTTCCTGGTTCCATGACAATTTTCACGGTTGTCCTTCGATTCAACTGGTGTAAAGCCTCAAACTTAGCTTTATCCGCTTTAAATTGATTAATATAATCCTCGGTCAAGGTTTGCTCTACACCTTTATCGTCTATGTATTTTGCGGGTTCGCTTTCACCTTTTCCGAATGGCTTCACTCTGCATGCATTCTTTGGATCAATACCCACTAAATAATTGTACACGGCTTTTGCACGGTTATCAGAAAGCGCTTGGTTGTGAATTTCGGTATCACGAGCATCCGTATGCGAATACAATTCAATGACGATGTCAGGATTATCTTTTAATAAATTCACAAGGAATGTCAAAGAATCCCTTGAAATGCACCAATCTTTCTTGTTCTTGGGAGTAGAATCGTTTACAAAAGTCCATTTGTCTAAGTGATAACGAATTTCAGGAGTTCTTAGTTCAATTGGAATCAATGGAATTTCTACCACAAAACTTTGAGAATTTTCTAAAACACCTTGACCATTTTCCCCTTTTGTTGTAATTACCGTAGCACGTGACATCGGGAAATATCGTTCTTTAGAGGCTTTAATTTCGTAATTGAATCCTCCGTTAATATATCTTGGGGAGGCCTTATCACCTTTACGATCAGCCCACTTATCTGTCTTTCCGATTTTATTGGTTAGACCATCCCAGTTTTTCCCTGATACTTCGTTTACGGTTACTCGAGCATCACTTAATTTCTTTGATTTATTTCCTAATTCATAAACAATTACGGTTAAGTCATAGGTAATCGGAGGGGTTGTGAAGGAATAGATATCTGGCGTGTAGGTTCTGTTTTTCGGATTTGATCGCTCTGACGTAAAATAGCCACTTTTTAAATCTTTACGAATGGTAAGCGCATAATCATTCGCCGCCGAGTTGATGGGTTTCAACATATTCTGAGCCTCACCCCATTTCTTGAGCGGTTCTTTTGTAGCGGTTTTTATAATCGATTTAAAGATGTCTAGCCCGCCAACACCCGGGTGACCATCACTGGCGAAAAACAATAAGCTGTCATTCGGTGACAAGGAAGGAAATAATTCATTTCCGGCGGTATTGATTCCTGCTCCCATATTGAAAACCTTGGTGGTATCCCAAGACTTAGCTTTTTTATCGTAGGTGATGTACCAAAGGTCTTTACCACCTAAACCACCGGGCATGTTGGAAGCAAAAATTAGCATTTGACCGTCCGTCGTTAAGCAAGGGTGTCCAATTGAGATTTCTGATGATTTCCTGAATGTGGAATCATTGGATTTGGATCTCTGTGCATTCAACGCAGCCTCAAGGTTGATTTCATGCACATTTTCCCACTCTTCACCGTTCTTGTCGGCCGACCAAATTTCACATCCTAAGTTTTGTTTCGGAGCCGCAGGACAACGCGTAAAGTACAGCGTTTTCCCTTTTTTATCCATAATAGCTGTTCCTTCGTTGTCTTTTGTATTGATTAAGTTCGTGTTGTCAATACTTTTAGCACTAACAAAGTCCCCTTTATCATTGAATTCGGCCATCCAGATATCCATGTATTTTTCACCTGTAATTGGATCACGAGCCGGATTTACCACCTCTTCACGCTGTGTTCCGAAAAATACTTGAGACTCTTTTTTATCCGAAAGGAACGGTGCCATGTCAAATTCTTTGCGATTTAATTTGTCCTCCGCTTTGACCACATATTTGGACTCTTCATCATGAACCACTGCAGATTCTTTACACGATTCGATAAGTAAATCAATATCGATTGATGTATCCTTACCGCGCTTGTTTTTATAGTTCGTATAACTTTCTTTTGCTTTTTTTAAATCACCATTCATTCGTAGCATTTCTCCATGGTAGTAGTATACTTTTGGTTCAATGTCGTAATATTTCAATTCGATACTCGAACCATACCACTGTGCTGCTTTATCGAATTGTTCCATGCGACGGTAGCAATCTGCTAATTTATAGGCCATGCTGCCTTTTTCAGAGATTGATTTTCCCTTATTCGTCATTTTATTGTAAGCTGCTTCTAATTTCGGCATGGCTTCAAAGTATTTCCCTGAGTCATATGCCTTTAACGCTTCAGCAATGTATTTTGGTTGATTAGTTTGACCAAATACAGGGGCCAACATAAACATTGAAAGCGTAAGAATAAGTGCGTTTTTCATAGTTAGTCTTTGGTTTGTAACTTGTAGTTTGCTAACAAAATTAGGAAAATAATATTAATATCCAAAAGGGCATTTTTCCCAGTGGAGTAGAAGCGCTGAAAGTCCAGTATTTACAGGCTGATCAAAATGTAATAGTTCGTTGGTTTCTGGATGAACAAATCCCAATGTCTTTGCTTGTAGGGCCTGTCCTGGTAATAGGTCGAAGCCTTTTTGTACAAAGGCTTTGTAAGAGCCTGTATTTGGACCTGTTCGAATTTTATCGCCGCCATATTCGAAATCGTTGAATAAGGGATGTCCGATGGATTGCATATGCACACGGATTTGGTGCGTTCTTCCGGTTTCAAGCTGACATTCCACTAAGGTTACCCATCCAAAGCGCTTAAGGGGCTTAAAATGCGTTACTGCATGTTTTCCCATGTCCTCCCCCTCTTCAAAAGTTGTCATTACTTTTCTGTTTCTTGGAGACCTTCCTACCGCTTTCCTAACGGTACCACCCTCGGGAACATCACCCCAAACCAAGGCCCAATATATGCGCTTGGTGGTCTTATCAAAAAATTGCTTTGCTAAGTGCGTTAAGGCATGTTCCGTTTTTGCAATCACTAAGAGTCCTGCGGTATTTTTATCGATTCGATGAACTAGACCAGGTCGGCCATAATAATTATTCGGCAGAGAAGGGAGTTGACTGAAATGATAGACCAAGGCATTAACCAAGGTGCCGGTGTAATTCCCATATCCCGGATGTACAACGAGGCCTACCGGTTTATTCACCACCAACAAATGGTCGTCTTCAAACACAATGTCCAAAGGAATGTTTTGTGGTATCAATTCCAATTCTCGGACCGGGAACGGCATGACAATGGAAATATCATCATTTGGCTTGATTCGATAATTGGGCTTAACGGCCTTCTTATTTACCAGCACATTGCCATTTCGGGCGGCTACCTGAATTCTATTACGTGAAGTTTTCGGCATTCGGTCGATCAGGAATTTATCGATTCGAACGAGGGTTTGCCCAGGATCTACTTGAAAGCGATGATGTTCATATAATTCTTCTTCATCTTGCTCGGAATCATGCAATTCAGGGTCTTCATTCACACGTTAAAATTTTAATTTGTTGAGCAGGGTGTTGGATAGATCGGATGATATAATATCCGGGCGTTAGAAGGGTAACATCGAAGTGGTTGTTTAGCGTTTTAGCCATTAATCGTCCTTGTAAATCAAACAATTCAAAGCCGTTTTCGTCGCTGTACGGACTTACAATGTGAACGACATCTCGAGAAGGGTTTGGATATGCGATGTATGCAGGCAGTAGCGTCTGTTCTACCCCAAGTTCCCCATCAAGTCCCGTGGATACAATCGGTCGCAACATGGCCGATCCCGGAAAGGGAGGGTTTTCCCATGTGGCACCAAAATCTACACTGTAAAAAATTTCTTGAGAATGGTCTATGTTACGATCTAATCCTACATTGTAGCGAACAGCATCCACTTGCCTCCATCCCACAAAAAAGGATGTGCCAACCGCTATTTTTTCACCGTTTGGAAAATAATAGGCATTGAAATTATTTAATCCATTCGCATAGGTGGGTTGCCGAGGAGAAAAGGCATCATCCTCGTACAAAATGGCACCAGGCGCACCGTTCAAATCTTCCCAAACCGTTAGGTAGAATAATTTCGTGGAAACATCGCTTACCGACGGCACGAAATGTAAGTAAACTCCGAGTAAGGAGTCTGCCTCGTAGGCATTGAAATGTACGGCAAGCATCGATTGGGCGCCAGTTGGACCAAAAGCCGCCTCCGCGGAGCCATCGTCGTAACTGTAGTAATTATAAAATCCCTGATAAAACTCGCAGGTGTCGTTACTGATTAAGTTTGGAAACTGAGCAGATACCGAAGCATTTACCTTAAATACTTGCTGATTTCCCGGTAAGCTTCGATCAAATTCATACCCTGCGGATAAATCGTGATAAGAGGTAAATAATTCGTTTGGATTGTAATTGATGTTGCCTTCCGCGAGCAGAAAACCAGGTAAACTAAAGGTTCCCACTTGGGATCCGTTGTATTGAACAACAACTTGGCCATTTTGATAGTTCTCTGCTGAATTACTTCCGTTAAATACGTTCACTTCTAAACCATTAGTCATCATTCCTGCGGTCGTGTTTTTATAGTGATCCCACGGAACGCTGGTATAGTCTTGCAATAAGGTGTTCAGTGGATAGCATAAGGCAAAATCTTTAAACAAGGTATCGGTATAATCCGAAAGGGCACGTAAATGCACATAATCTATATGGAAATGATCTAAGGAACCACTTAAGGCCCCATAATTTTTAAATCGAATTTTAAATCCATCGCGAAAGAACTGATCATCTAGAACGGGAATATGCACCGGTTTGAAGGGATACACTCCCGTGCCCGACACGCTCCAGATATGCTTCCATTGGTCAAGATCTTCTGCATAAAACTCAAGAATTAAGGAATCTCCAGCCTCTGGTACATCACCTAGTCCTTCGGGTTGGTATAAAAAACTAAAATATAGGGAGTCGCCAGCATTAAAGCTCGAGAGACTGATGCATTTAGAGGTTAAACGGTCTCCGTAATTTGTTACCGCACTTCCAAATTGATAGGGATATCCATCCTCATCTAATCCGTCGAAGGTGGCTACACCAAGGGATCGAGGATTGAACCCATAGCGCATGTTGTGGTAGGCCATTCGATCTATCCAAATCTTGGTGGAATCCTCAATGGTTTGAAAAAACAGTACGGCCGAATCTTGATAATAAGCGGGATTACTCATCCAGATGGTATCGCTTTGGTCTTGTACCCCAACAGTATCGTAGATATAGTATGGAGGATAGAGGGAAATTGGCGTTCCTACCGGCGGATACTGCGCCAGGTTATTTTCAGTCACATTAAACGCCGGAAAGGTAAGGTCGGTAGTTGTTTCTGTACTAATGTCGTAGGTTCGACGAAAGGTTGCTTGGTTTGTAAAGCTTAATCCATTAGCGACAGGTAAGTTCGTTGCCGGATTGATCAGGCGATAAAAGGTTTGTTGGGTATTCCCCGGGGCATTAAACACCCCCTCAAACACCTGAAACTTATTGGTGGAAAAATCATCAAAGACCGGCAGATTTAAGGTGTCTGAGGCAAAGATAAACGTGCTGTCTATGCTAAGTGATTTTTCAATGGAATTCGGCTTTTTAAGTCCATAAACAGGGTCAAATCCGATGTTTTTTCCTGTATTGTGTTCCAATTCTTGTCCGAAACTGACCATGATGCAGACAAGTGCTGCGATTAAAAGGGTACTGCGCATTATTGTTCTTCGTTTTCAATGTATCCGTTGAAATCTTTGCGAAGGTGAATGGTGAACGGGGTAGATTTCGGAACAGTTTCACCTTCGATGTATTCAGGACTTTGAATAATGACACGAGACGCCAGGGTGTCTTCTTTACTAATACAGTCATTACAAATATAGCTTACGGAAACGCCCAACGTATCAAGAACAAATTTAGCATCGCTGTATGAAAGGCCGAAGAAATCAGGGATTGCGATCGGCTCCCCCTTGTCGTTTTCGCCCACAATTAATATGATGGTAGATCCAACAGGAATTCGCGCCCCTTCTTCAATGCGATTCCCTTTGAATAGTTGTTCCAATACGGAACCGTTGGCGTCATTAGTCGGCTTGTAGCGTATAAGCCACTTTAAGCCCCTGCTTTGCAAGGAATTCTGAGCAAATCTTAATTGGCGATGGATAAGGCTTGGCATTTCTACCATGTCGGTTCGTTTGGTTAAGCGCAAGGCGACCGTTCTGCCAGATTTCACAAATAACAAGGAGGAAGTGGTAGGGCTAGGGTTCTGTGAAACTATAGTTCCAGCCGGTTTAGACGGATCGTAAATAGAGTCTAAAATTTGATACTCTAAGCCCAAGTCTTCAAGAATCACCTTGGCTTTTTCCGCATTTTTCCCCACCAAATTAGGAACCTCGATTCGCTCTCCATGATTCGTTGAAACCCGTAAAAAGACCATCATGACAAACACAACGGAAAGGTAGAACAAGATAATTAATCCAAGCTGTTTTAAAAAAAACTTGGAAAATACAAAGGCTTTTATCTGGGCGAAAAGCGAATTCATCTAAACAAATATACAGATTAAAAGTTAGGACTTAAGGGGTGATTCTCAAAGAAGCCCTCGATGTAGCTCACCGCAGAATCCACATCATCTACCACCTTAAATAATTCAAGGTCATCGGCAGCAATGTTCTGCTCTTTTTCTAACATGGTAGTTTTTATCCAATCCAGCAAACCGTTCCAATATTCCGAGCCAAACAAGACAATTGGACGTCTTCTGATTTTTTTGGTTTGAATCAAGGTCATGGCTTCAAAGAACTCATCCAGGGTACCGAACCCTCCAGGCATGATTACAAAGGCTTGTGAGTACTTCACAAAAACTACTTTTCGCACAAAGAAATAGTTGAATTCTAAGTTGTGCTCTTGGTCAATATATGGATTGTGATTTTGTTCGAAAGGCAAATCAATGTTGAGACCAACAGAGGGTCCTTTCCCTTGCTGAGCACCTTTATTTGCGGCTTCCATAATTCCAGGACCACCACCAGAAATAATTCCAAAACCTTTAGACGCAAGTCGTGCTGCAAGCTGTTCAGAAAGCTGATAATATGGGTTTTCTGGTTTGGTACGTGCTGATCCAAAAATCGCAACACAAGGACCAATCTTAGACATCCGATCGTAGGCTTCAACAAATTCAGACATGATTTTAAAGATTGACCAACTGTCATTACTTTTTATTTCATTCCAATCCTTTCTACTATGATCCATGGTGTTTTTTTACAAAAGTAAAATTTGCTTGGGATTTGTAGGGGTTTATTTTGTTAATTCCTACTTTCGTTTTATGCGCAGCGTACTTATAACCGTTTCGATTCTTTTAGCATGCTCCCTAAATGCGCAACGGTCAGACAGTTTACGCCTGCGCAAAGGGCTTACGCATGCCGTATTGAGTTCCTCCGCTGTGGGGTCTTTAGTAGCCTTGAATCAGGTGTGGTATGCGCCCTATGCAACGGAAACATTTCATTTTTTTAATGATGCAGAACAATGGATGCAAATGGACAAATTTGGGCATGCATTCACAGGATATTTGATTACCAATGAACTCAATCGTGTGCATTATTGGGCAGCGGGAAAGCGTCAACCTTGGTTAGGGGCCGTCTATGCCATGTCGTATTTAAGTGCCTTAGAAATTATGGATGGCTTTAGTTCGGGTTGGGGATTTTCAGGGTGTGATATGTTAGCCAATGGGGTAGGAGTTGGCTTAGCCTTTTCGCAAGATTATTTGTTTAATCGCCAAGTTATCATTCCTAAATTTTCATTTTCTCGTTCTTCATATGCTATGGTTCGACCGGAAATTTTGGGAAGCACCTATGCGGAACAACTTTTGAAGGATTATAATGGACAAACCTATTGGGTGTCTCTCCCTCTTGAGACCTTTCTTAATCTGCCAAAACGTTTCAAGTGGATTTGCATCAGCCTTGGATATGGGTGCGATGCGAAGCTGGTTGGGTCTCAGGATAGTTGGAATGGGTTTAATGCGCGCAGGCAAGTATATCTATCTCTTGATATTGATTGTTCTTCGTTGGCTCCAAGACATCCAAAACTCAATAAGGTACTTACCCATTTAAATTGGATTAAAGTTCCATTTCCTACCTTGGAATTTTCTTCAGATAAAACTCGCTTCCACTGGATTAGCTTTTAACAAAAAAGGCTCCCAATCTGGGAGCCTTTTTTATAAGTAATTCGATTGATTAGTGTTTAACCACTTTCTCAATGTGTGTTAAGTTGTTCAAAGTAACACGGAAGGTATAAACTCCAGTGCTTAATTTGCTTAGGTCGAATTGTTCTCCATTCTTAGCATTCGCTACCGTAAGAATCAATTTACCTTGTGCATCATAAACAAAAGCAATCGCTCCGTCTTGTGCAGGGATTTCTAAAGTTACCATACCGTTTGTAGGGTTAGGATACAATCCGATTACTGCAGATTCAGGGAAGTAGATACCTACTTGATCAACGATCATACAATCTGAGGTATCAGAACATCCGTTTGCATTGGTCACAATCACTGCATAGCTTCCATTCGCCGAAGCAATCAATGTGTCATTTGTGGCATCAGCGATGATCTGACCTGAAGCACAATCAAACCATTGGTACGTTGCACCGGCAGGAGTTGCTACTAAGGTAATAGGATCCGCTTGAATAGCCACTGCATTAGGCAAGGCATTCACAGTAACTGTTACGTTGTCAGTGTTATCACATCCGTTTGCGCCAGTACCTGTTACGGTAATTGTTGTTGAAGCAGCTGGTGCGAAAGGAACGCCATCGATTACGTTATTGTTCCAAGCATAGGTTACTGCACCACTTGCATTCAATGTTACAAAGTCACCTGCACAAATTGTTTGATCGTTTCCAGCATTTACCTGCGGTAAGGCAAGACCGGTGATTGATACCGTATCTGTATTGGTACAACCATTAACACCTGTTGCGGTAGCAATGTAGTTGGTTGTTCCACCAACAGCAGGGAATGCAACACCATTTAAGATACCGTTATTCCAAACCACGGTACCAGCAGCTGTTGCCGTAAGGGTAGTATTTGTTCCTGTACATACAGCTGCGTCAATTCCAGCATTAACAGATGGTAATCCAAGGATATTGATAATGGTTGTATCGTTAGAAGCACCACACTGATTGAATGCAACATAAACAAACGTTACACTCGCTGGATCATTACCATTCGCGTTGTATACAACGTTTGCGTTAGAAACGTTTGGAGCAAAGGTACCTGTACCGTTTGTACTAGACCAGAATCCACCGAATGCTCCTGTAGTAGTTGCGTTAAGTGCAACGTTTCCGTTAGCACAAGCAGCACCACCATTCGTTAATGAAATACTAGGCGTGGTATTTACTGTCACAACAATGGAATCTTGAGAAGAACATCCATTAGCACCTGTTCCAATTACAGTATATGTTGTGGTAGTGTTCGGGAAGAACGTAACTCCGTTGTTCACGTTATTGTTCCATTGGTAAATATTCGCACCAGTTCCTGTGAGTGTAGCGCCAAGTCCAACGCAGATTGCGAAGTCTTGTCCAGCATTCACGTTAGGAAGCGCAAGAACAGTTACTGTTACTGTATCCGTATTAACGCAGCCATTTCCATTTGTACCTGTTACGATATAGTTGTTAGTAGTTGTTGGGGTAAACGATGTATTATTCGTAACACTGTTATTCCAAGTATAGGTATTCGCACCTGACCCACTTAATACTACTGGTGTGTTCAAACATACCGTTTGGTTTGCACCGGCAGAAACAATAGGAAGCGGATTCACAACAATAGTAACCGTATCTTGATTCGTGCAACCATTCACGTCAATACCATTTACGATGTAGGTATTCGTGGCGTTCGGTGCAAAAGCAACACCATTTGATATTCCATTGTTCCAGGCATAGGTACTTGCTCCCGTTGCAGTTAATGTAGTGGATTGACCAATACATAGTGCTGAGTTATTACCACCATTCACGATAGGCAATGCGTGAACCGTTACGGTTACCAAGGTGCGTGCAAGTGAACTACACCCATTCGCTTCACCTTGAGCATAGAAGTTGTACACTCCTGGTGTCAAGGTATTCGGTAATACAGCCGTACCAACCGAGTTAATACTAAATCCATTGGCTACTGATAAACCGCCTGTTGCAGCGTTCCACCATGTAGTTGCTGAAGCTGGTGCTGGCATCGAATAAGTAACAATTAGCGTTACCGATCCAAAGAACCCAGTTCCAGGAGGGTAGGTATTGGTAATATTCACGGTAACATTACCTCCGTTATTATTCAATAAACTCGGGTTTTGTAAATAAGGACCCGCATTGGCAACTTCTTGGTTTACAAATGCTAGTGTTGTTGTCCCAAGCGTTGATGCACCAGTTAATGAAACATTAAAATCGGAAGGCCATGTAAAGTTCGCCGTGCTCACATTATTAAACGATAATTGTGTAGAGGTTACCGTTGCTCCAGGAGGCAAACTAATATTCTGGGTAAAGGATTGCGTACCTCCACCACCGAAGAATACGTTACTTGCTAACGTAAATGTTTGTGTTACTGTAGCTGTTTGACCATTAATTGTAGAGGCAGCTGAAATAACTTCTAACGTATCTCCGAAACAAGCGGATCCATTTGCAGCCGATACAGGTGCATTAATTGACCATGCTGGCTGTGTTATAGTTAGGTTGTACAGTGAAGACAACAAGTTGTTTGCATCACGAATAACTACGGTATGGTTACCAGCTGGTAAGTTAGTTGGAATTGCACCAAACGCACCGTTATTTACAGAATAGACATAAGGTCCTGTTCCACAAATAAAGTTAGTAGCGGTAAATGAACCGTTTGCAACCCCATTACATGTAGCATTGATTGGAGTAATCGTTGCGGCTACATCGGCTACGTCTACGGTAACTGGTACAGTGGTTGCACTGTTACAAGAACCTAATGAAGTTCCAACATAGAAGGTGTAAAGACCGTTAGCCGCTGTTGGCATTACGGTAGTTCCAACTGCTTCAAGTGGTGATCCTGTTCCAACAAAAGCACCGTTCGTTGAAGCGTTATACCAATTTAAGATATAATTAGGTTGTGGGTTTGCTGGTTGCGTGGTAATAGTAATACCATTGGTTAAACTTGGTGGACCAACTGCACTTGCCGGAGTACCCGAGAAAACAAGGGTATTACCCGGTCCAGTGATAGAATACGTACATTCTGCAATCCATAATCCTATGGCATTGAATTGAGTAGTAAGTACGTCACCGTTATTCACTGTAAACGTCGCGGTACCATTCGATCCGCTAGGTAAGGTTACCCCATTTAATACAGATACACCATTAATCAATACATTGATTGTATTTCCATTCCATCCATCGCCAAATGAATCAAAGAAATTTAAGGTATACGTTAAGCTTCCTTGCAATACCGGTGGAGTAGCGGTAAGTAATACGCTGTTAACTCCTGTACACACAGAATATAGCGCTTGCGGTACAGTTGGTGCTGGTGGAATGGTACTGTCAATACCTACTGTGATAGTGTACGTAGGGGAGGCCAATAAATTCGCATCACGAATTACTACCGTATAAGTACCTGCTGCTAAATTCGTAGGAATTGGTCCGTATGGTCCATTATTTACCGAATAGTCGAATGGTGCGGTACCACAGGTAAAGTTACTTGCAGTAAATGTACCATTCGTAGCATTAATACACGTATTTATAGCGGTAAGTGTACCAGCCACGTCGGATACGTTCACGGTAACAGGTACGGTAGTAGCACTGTTACAAGCCCCTAAAGACAATCCTGCGTAGAATGTGTAAGTACCATTCGTAGCGGTAGGCATAACTGTAGTTCCAACAGCTTGTAAAGGTGAACCTGTTCCAACGTTTGTTCCGTTTGTACTCGCATTATACCAATTCACAACAAAGTTAGGTTGAGGTGAAACTGGCACTAAATACGGAGTAGTTAAATTTGGAGGCCCTGATGCGCTTGCTGGGGTCCCCGAGAAAATAATGTTTCCGTTTTGGTCTGTAATGTTGTAGGTACATTCACCAATGAATGCACCTATCGCATTGAATTGGGCAGTAATCGTTTGACCTCCATTCACTGTGAAAGTTTGAGAACTATTAAACCCTGAAGGGACTGTTACTCCACTCAATACCGGTGAACCGTTTACAGATACAGTAATGGTATTTCCGTTCCATCCATCACCCCATGAATCAATCATGTTAAGTGTGTATGTAAAGGTATTATTTACGATTGGGAATGATGCGCCTAATAATATACTGTTTGTTCCCGAACACACATTAAATGAGTTTTGCGCAACGTTCGGTGCTGGCGGAATCACTTGATCCACGTTAATATTAATAGTGTCTTGATTGCTACAGTTAGGAGCTGCAGATTGTGTAGCCACTACAGTATATACAGAGGACACGGCAGGATTGAATACCCAACCTGTAATTTCATTACCGGTTACACCTGCAGCAGGGGACCAAGTAAAGGTATTATACGTTGCCGCACCAGCAGCTAAACCAATAGCAGATGTACTATTTCCAACGCAAATCACCTCTTGTATTGAAGCCAATGCTAATGCCGGACCTGCAGATACTGTAATTGTTACCGGGGTACTTGATGTTTCACAACCTGTTAAGGTATCTTCTACAGAAACATATAAGGTGGTGGTGTTTCCAACCAAGGTGTTATACGTATTCGCTGCTGTAGCTTGAAGAGCATTTGAATTTACCGCAGTTGCATACCAATTGTAATTCGGTCCTACGAACCCATTAACATCATTCGCTACAGCTGTTGGTATTTGGATACCACAATGTGCACTGTTTACTACGGTAGGTGGTAAAATTGGCGGATAGATCGTAATGTTGTTTGTTGTATCTTGACTAACACATCCCGTAACATTGTCTGTAGCAGTTACTATGTATGACACGACTATGTTAGATGCGGTATTGTTAATCGCAGGAGTAGTTGTAGAAGCTCCGGCAGAAGCAGGAATGGTATTCCATGTGTAGGTGTATGGATTAGCAGGAGCCGCTTGAATATTCACTTGGTAATCTTCAGATTCTCCAGAACCCATAAAAGTACAACCATAGGTAGCATTATTTAACGTATTTCCTCGTGTTCTAATTCGCATTCCAGTAAGTCCTGGTAATGCATTAACTGGAATGGTAATATTCACAGTATTTGATGTACCTGAAGGAATGTTGATACCAGCATTGAACCATTCTGAAACTTCATAAACACCATTTCTATTAAAGTCAATCCAAACCGAAGCGGTAGTTAATGAATAAATCCCTAATGGATCAATTGTAACCGTTAATGGATACGTTTGACCAATATTCACTGTGGTTGTTTGGTTATAAGAAGTGTAGTAAGGTGCAACAGCAGGACTTGCAGCGGTGTTATTGCTAATGGTATTGAAAACTACATTATGAATGAGTGATCCGGAACCTCCAGAATTCGTAACAGCGCAATATCCTGCAGGCAAGACTTGAGGACCATTAACAAAACTTGAAACAGCTAAGTTAATGGTATCGTTATTACAGACTCCAGAAGGATTTCCTGTAACGCTGGTAATAACAGGTAAATCATTCACCGTGGTGATCACCGTGTCTGACTCTGTACATACGCCATTCGTACCGGTAATTACGTAACTGTAAATGCCTGATATTGTTGGAGTAATCGTTTGAGCGCCGCCTGCTAGAGGAGCAGCGAAGCCAGACCCACCGTAGGATAATGCATCCCATGTAAAGGTATATGGAGGGTTAGCAATTGATGTAGCGTTTAGTCCAACACTTTGACCTAAACAAAGTGACGCAGTTAATCCTGGTGTAATAATAATTGGGTCTGGATTCACAACGGTTAAGGTAATTGGTGTTAAAGCACTATAACAACCATTGGCCCCTAATTCCGATACGTAAAAGGTTGCAGTGGAGGAAATAGCCGTTTGATACGTAGTGTATCCTACCCCTGTGGTGAATCCAATTGGAGGAGCGGAAGAACAATCTGCAATAATAGTTAAAAGGGTGGTGTTTACATTTGGATTGTTAAAGGTAGGCACCATGGTATAAAGCGTGTTGTTAGAAGGATCCAATACGGTGATTCCAACCTCTTCTGGATAGAATCCACCATTATTCCAAAATAAGGTATATGTAACACCTGATTGTAAAACTACAGTTTCAGTCGCAGCGGAGCCTGCGGTAAATGAAGTTCCTATAGTAGCTACCACGACGGCACCATTTAAAATCTGCATGGTAGCACCATTCCATCCATCACCAAATGCATCTGAAAGATTAAATGTGTAGGTGCAAGATGTCGCTGGTATTGGGGTTAAAGGGGGGCTTTGTACCGTAACTCCATTATTCGCAGCGTTGTACCAGTAAAACGAACCTGTACCCGCGACACCCGCGTTAGAAGCAACAGAACCGACAGGAACCCCGATACCGCACTGTGAGCTATTGGTAGCGATTGGTGCTGTTGGTAATTGATTCACGGTTATTGTTGTTGCATTTGAAGTTACCGTACATCCAGCTGAAACCACCGTGGCTGTGTAGGATGTAGTCACAGAAGGGGTAACTGCAAGCGATGACCCCGTCCCAATGGTAGATACACCATCAGACCATGAAACAGAACTCATGTTGGAAATACTAATCGTGTAATCTTCAAATTCACCATATGAGAATGAATTGGTATAGGTATTGTTACCAGTGAACGTTTCTTGAGAATAAACACGCATTCGAGTGACTCCAAAGGCACTTACCGGGATCGTAAAGGATCCTGTGGCGGTGTGTGCACCTGAAACCGATGGGTTTTCAAAATACATGCACTCTCCCGGGTCTGTAAAAGAACCGTTTTTGTTTAAATCAATAAATATTTTGAGTAGGTTGTTATATGCGGTCCCAGAAGTTAGACTAGATAAACTAAAGTTAATGGGTTGTCCTGAAACAAAGTTAAATGGTCCAAAAGAACTAAAGTCGGAGTATCCACCCGCGGTTCCTGTGGCCGTGCCAATTGTTCCTGCGAGACTATGTAATGCAGTTGTATTGTTTAATACAGTTACCCCATTTTGAATCAAGGTAATATTTCCAAAATCCTCGTCAAATGTTGGAGAAGACACTGTAGGTGCGGTATATACTGGTGGAACACCTGCTGGGTAGTTTAGGGTAACGTATACTCCAGAAGTTGCACCTGCGCAAATAGGGCTGACTGTATTTGCTGCAACAGCGGTTACGCCAAGCAATGGATCATCTTGATATGACGTACCATTAGTGGTTGACGACAAAGGTATAGAGTTGGTCGCTGTAACTGACCAGGTAACGACGGCATTGGTTGGGGTTGCCACAGGAATCGTTGCGGTCCAGTCATTACCAACAGTATTCACCATGGCAATTCCAAGTTGGGCTACACCATTGAACGCATAGTTTAACGTTCCTCCAGTAATGGTTCCGCCTAATGTAGTTAACGTTGCTGTAACCAAACGTGAAGCAGCAACACACTGGCCAATTGCTGCTGGAGCAACTGATGCCAAGACAATGATTGGGGCAGGGGTTTGTCCATTGAACTCATCTGCACCAATATCAGGTGCAGTACCTGTTCCAGCATAACCTGCTGCAAGGGCACGAACATCACCGTCAAAGTCATTCGCAATGTTCAAGTTGATGCTACCACTTTCTAGTTGTGTTGGCGTAGCCGGATCAATGTGTACGAAGTTTGCATTCGCTGCTACCGTACTTAAAAAGTTCGGTAAAAAGGACAAGGATGAAGCTTCGGAAAGCGTAAACGTTTGATAGCCCCCAAGGGTTTGAATCAGGTTGGTCCCATCATTAAAAATAACCTTGTTAGCTGAAGGAGAACCTGCAAAATATAGGTTATTGTTAGAGGTTACGTCAAAATTTGCTAAGCCTACGGCAGATCGTGTTATCGCGGAAACGACTCCTGTACCGTTTGGATTGGATACGTTTACAATGATATTACCCACCATTTTCAAGCGAGCGGAAGTAGCCGTCACATTGTTGGTAGCAAATACCCCTGCGGTACCAAAATTGGCCCCTGTACTCGAAGCATTTAAGTAAACTGAATTATGGTATAAGTTTATATTTTTACTAGCGGATGTACTGGTAATGTTAATTCCACGAACAGATGGGGTGATACCACTCGCGGTGTTGGCCGCAGGTGCTTTGATGTCACCAATAATGTTATTTACCACATCCATTCCGTTGGAATACACTTGGATTCCGGAAACCGTAGGCGCAAGAACACTCGTGCTGGTTAAGTTAAATACCTTGTTTCTATTAACGGTTCCCGCTGCTTGCCCAACATAAATCCCCGCAAGGGTTGTTCCCGCAGAAACCATATTTCGCACTTCGCAGTTGCTTACTGTTCCCAAGGTTATTGCTGAGGTAGAAACATAAATTCCGTACAACACACCTGTTCCGGTTTGCGTAATACCAAATATAGTATCGTTGGTGACGCTTGAAGTTGGGCCATAAGCATACAAGCCATAAGACGCACCTGCACCTCCTGCAGAAACGTTTGATATTTTATTGTTGTTTACCGAAAGGTTATTTCCTGAGGCGGCAACACCCCAGAAGGATCCCCCGGTATTAATGTTATTTACGGTATTGTTATTGACAACGTTGTTGTTACTACTCAGAGCGTAACAAGCATAAACTAATCCCGTACCCGCAGTTAAATTGTTTAGCGTGTTACCCGTACACGTTCTATTTTGTGAAATAGCTGTAAAGGTGTAAATGCCATAAATAGCTCCAGTACCCGTGTTGGTAATGTTGCTAAAATTATTATTGGTAATAGTTTCTGTTCCTCCTGTTGGACTACCAAAGTTGTAATATCCATAAATTGTACCCGCACCTGTTCTTGCGAACGTACCCACAATACTGTTGGCATTAATGGTTTTGATGTTAGTATTGTTGGAGGCAAAAATCATGTAGTGCGTACCTGTGGATGAAAAAGTACCACTGGCAAAAGTGTTGTTATTAAAGGCCTCTGTGGTTGCTGTGTTCCCATTGTTCAACGAATAACTCATAGAGGCACCAGAAACTGAGGTAGTAAAGGCATTATTACAACCCGAAACCGTGCCAGAAACTATAGAATAGAACACACCATAATAAGTAGAAGGATGAGCGGTCCCGCCACCTGCAATGTTGTTGATGGTATTATAATCAGCACTAACATTGTTTGCATAGATAAAATACACACCGTAGGTAGTACTAGCACTTCCTCCCCCAAAATTTTGTAAGATATTTCCCGCACCGTTTTGACCAACAATAATATTTTGATCGTAGGAACCTGTTCCTCCGCGCACATATACCGGAACATGAACGTTCTGAATGGTATTTCCTATGATAGTAATATTCTCATTGGCTCCTGCAACGGATGCAATGGTTTGACCGGTAGCCGAAGCTACAGTAAGCGGCCCGTTACTGATGTGAATACCTATTACAAAACCACTGGTACCTTTAGTCATGGTAACTACCGAGTTTTGTATGGTTATATTCTTACACCCATTGGTTGCATTTGGCTTATTCGTCATGTATCCGTATTCAACACCTGAGTTAGAGGCTTGTACATCAACCCCATTAAAGGTGACAAAATCCGAACCGTCCAACATGATCACAGCGTCACCTTGCCCCCCAACCGTTGATGTAATAAGCGCACCAGCATCGGTTCTAGTGATTACTGGATTGGCCCCTGCACCACTTTTCTGGAAAACCACCGGATCGGCTGCTGTTCCAGCAGCAGTAATGGTGATTTGTGCAATGGTACTTTCAGTAAATCCAGCCGCAATGTTAAAGGTTACCCCACCAGCACCTACCCCTTGAAGGTTAAGGTCCGTGACAGCGGCAGTTACGTTCGGGTAATCCCCGGGAATGTTCTTAATTCCAGTTAACTGTCCAAATGCCTTTGGCGAGAGTAAAAGAATACATGCCACAACAATTAAGCGAGACAAAACAGGTAGTATCTTTTTCATAATTAGAACTTTAAATAAAAAATAAAAATTTTGGTGCTCAAAGATAATAAAAAAATAATCCAAACAAAGTGTAAAATTAACATAAAAGGTAATTGAATGAATATCAAGCTTGGAGAACGTAATATAGGCAACAAAAAAAGGGGCGAAGGCCCCTTTAAATTTTTTTTACCTTTTTACTTTTATTGTTTGATCAACCTGAAAATTATCGCTTGTTGGTTGGTGCTTACGCGCAATAAGTAAGTGCCCCGAGCAAGGTCACTTAAATCTATCGTACTGTCTTGCGAATGCAGGGCGTTACGCCAGATTAATTCTCCATTCAGACTGTATAAAATGACCTCTTGAATGATGGATCCTTTGCTTGAAACAGTAAAAACACCCATGCTAGGATTAGGATATACCGCAATCAATTCGCTATCCGTTTCAGAAATCCCCTGTACTTCTATTGGTTCACAGGTGGTAGTGTCCGATCCACAGGCATTACTCACCACAGCCGCATAACTTCCACTGAGTGTTGGGGTAAACGTTGCACTTGTTTCCCCAGGGATTAAGGTATTTGTTGCACAATCCATCCAAGCAAAATTCGTGGCGTTTTGTGCCGTTGCCGTAAACGTCCCTTGGTTTAAACTTACTTGAACGTTGCTAGGCGCTTGATCAATGGTCAGTATTAAGGTAGCGCTGGAGTCGCAACCGTTCGCTGTGGTTCCATTAAATGTATAAGTGCCACTCTGCGCGTATGTTTGTCCATTCCACGTGAACGGGCCGCATGAATTTTGTTGCGTCGTTGGACCTGTAATGCTATTGCTGATTGTTAAATTCAAGGAAACAATGGAATCGCAACCGACCACGGTTTGTAAGGTATCTGAATATGTACCACTTTGCGCGTACGTTTGCCCATTCCACAGATACGAAAGGCATGCGGTAACCTGCTGCGGCGATGCAATTACAGGACCCTGCACGGAAACGGTCGTGGTTGCGAAACACCCATTTGAATTCGTGTAAGTCAGTACACTCGTTCCAGGGGAAAGCGCGGTGAATAAACCATTGTTGGACACTGACCCTATGGCTGCTGTCCCAGAAGCCCAAGGCGTGTTCACTGCTGGGGTACCACTACCCGTTAATAGTAAGGTGCTTCCAACACAAACGCTTCCGCCTCCTGAAATCGTTGGGTTTGGATTTACGGTTAGTGTTTGTTGTGCTGTTGTAGCACACTGCCCGGCGAATGGCGTAAAGGTATACGTGGTGGTTTGGGTGTTGTTTATTGCCGGCGACCACGTTCCTTGAACGTTATTGGTGGATGCTACCGGTAAAGTAATGCTTCCACCAGCACAAACCGCCGAGATCGGGTTAAAGGTTGGTGCTATGGGGTTGGTTACGTTAATGGTGGTCGTTGCTGTACACCCGTTGTTATTGGTAAAGGTAATGGTACTGGTGCCAAAACCGAGGGCACTTACAAGACCTGAGTTTGAGATGGTTGCTACTCCCGCGTTACTTGATGTCCAAGCGTTAGAAGCAGCCGGGTTAGCATTGGCTGTTAATTGTGAGCTTGTGTTCGGGCAAAGAACGGTGTTTCCGGTCAAGGTGGGGGTTGGGGCAACGGTAACCGTCACTTGATCCGTATTGGCACATCCGTTGGCATCGGTACCTGTTACGGTGTAGGTCGTAGTGGTGTTTGGAACAAAGGCCACGCCATTGCTCACGCCATTATTCCAACTGTACGTACTCCCGCCTGTTCCGCTAAGCGTTACGTTTGCTCCTTGACATACCGTTTGGTCTTGTCCGGCATTGATGGTTGGAAGCGGGTTGACGTTTACGGTGAGTTGTGCCGTTGTGGCACATTGTCCCGCAGCTGGAGTAAATGTATAGGTGGTGGTTTGGGTGTTGTTTACCGCAGGAGACCAGGTTCCTTGAATGTTATTGGTGGAACTTGCAGGTAAGGTAAGGGTGCCGCCGGAACATATTGCCGCAATTGGATTAAAGGCGGGAGCTGTTGGGTTGGTGACATTAATGGTGGTGGTAGCCGTACAGCCGTTGTTGTTGGTAAAGGTAATCGTACTGGCTCCAAAGCTAAGTGCCGTTACAAGACCGGTGTTTGAGACCGTTGCTGTCGTTGTGTTGCTTGATATCCAAGCGTTAGAAGCAGCTGGGTTAGCATTTGCTGTTAATTGAGCGGTTGTGTTCGGACAAAGTACGGTATTTCCAGACAAGGTTGGGTTTGGAGAAACGGTTACAGTTACTTGATCCGTATTCGCACATCCATTGGCATTGGTTCCTGTAAGGGTATAGGTAGTAGTAGCATTTGGAACAAAGGCCACGCCATTGCTCACGCCATTATTCCAACTGTACGTACTTCCGCCTGTTCCGCTAAGCGTTACGTTTGCTCCTTGACATACCGTTTGGTCTTGTCCGGCATTGATGGTTGGAAGCGGGTTAACGTTTACGGTGAGTTGTGCCGATGTGGCACATTGTCCGGCAGATGGGGTAAAGGTGTAGGTGGTGGTTTGTGTATTGTTTACCGCAGGAGTCCAAGTCCCTTGAATGTTATTCGTAGATGCCCCCGGCAAACTAATTACGCCACCAGCACATACGGCTGCAATCGGATTAAAGGCAGGCGCTGTTGGGTTGCTTACATTGATCGTCGAGGTGGCAGAACATCCATTATTGTTGGTAAACGTAATGGTACAGGTGCCAAAACTAAGTGCCGTTACAAGGCCGGTATTTGAGACCGTTGCTATCGCTGTGTTGCTTGAAGTCCATGCGTTGTTACCCGCAGGCGAACCGGTCCCAGTAAGTTGTGAGGTAGTATTTGGACAAATAACCGTATTTCCGCTTATTGTTGGGCTAGCATTTACCGTAACGGTTTGCGTTGCAGTACATCCGTTCGCATTGGTATAGGTGATAATCGTATTTCCTGCAATTACACCAGTGACCAATCCGGTATTAGATACCGTTCCATTTGCTGGTGTTCCAGAAACCCATGCATTATTGGCGGCTGCTGTTCCACTGCCCGTAAGTTGTAAGGTTGCGCCAGTACACAGTGGATTGTTTCCGGTGATGGTAGGGTTTGGATTTACTGTATACGTATACGTTTGTGGTGTTCCAGTACACCCTGCTTGGCTTGGAGTTACGGTAATTGTTCCTGTAGTTGGGTTGGCCGTTGCGTTACTTCCTGTAAATCCGGCAATGTTCCCGGAGCCACTTGCCGAAAGTCCAATGCTTGGATTTGAATTAACCCATGCATAGGTAGCTCCTGCCGTTCCTGAGAAGGTCACGGCGGAAGCGCTT
>Ga0247843_1001907_pt1 | contig 39987 bp, 38 predicted proteins | sample LaCruzMarch2017__FD_192420 | JGI IMG/M metagenome (GOLD analysis project Ga0247843, IMG submission 192420) | Freshwater microbial communities from meromictic Lake La Cruz, Castile-La Mancha, Spain - LaCruzMarch2017_8m | ecosystem: Environmental > Aquatic > Freshwater > Lake | place: Spain...
TGCCCGGCGACAACGCCGAGCTGAACGTCGAGCTGATCACCCCGATCGCCATGGAAGAGAAGCTGCGCTTCGCCATCCGTGAAGGCGGCCGCACCGTCGGCGCCGGCGTCGTGGCCAAGATCGTCGAGTAAGGCAGGTTGCTTGCGCTAACGCGAGGCTCGCGGAGCCTCGCTGCTTGAGCGCGGGTTGCTTGCGCTGACGCGAGCGACGCGCTCGCTCGCTGCTTGAGCGCGGCTCTGAGATGACGAAGGGCCCCCGGAGCGATCCGGGGGCCCTTTTTCGTTTCGTTATCCCGCAAGGGGAAAAGGGCGGATCGTCAGGGGACGAGGCGGTTCAGCCAGTCTTCCAGAACGGTAAAGCCGTCCCCGTCGAGGTCGGTGTGTCCATCGGGTGTCTCGGGATCATGGCCGTGGGCGGCTTCCCAGTCGTCGGGCATGCCGTCGCCGTCGCCGTCGACCCACGGGGCGCCGGGGGCGAGGTCGGGCCAGCCGCCGACCTGGGCCTGGCTGTCGATGATGCGGCCGGTGCCGCCGATGACGGAGGCGATGACGCGGGCGTCCACGGCGTCGCGGATGCGAGAGGCCCCGGCTGCCGCCAGCACGTCGGCCTCGGCCTCCGACGCTGTATGGGAGGCCGGCGTGGCCCAGTCGGGCAGGGCGGTAAGCCGGTAGTCGGGGCCGTCGGTGCCGGTCGTCAGGCTCCATGGGTCCGCAGGCACTGCACCGTTCAGGCTGTTGGCCTCGAACCAGGCCCGGGCGAGGGGATCTTCCTCCTCGAAGATGACCGCGCCGCGCGTGTCGGGACCGCTGCGATAGGCGTTGGCTACGAAGGCGTAGGTGGAGAGGGTGGGCGGGTCGCTGTCGGCGTTATAGCCCGCATGCCCGCCGCCCCAGTTGTAGAAGACGTTGTTGGTGAACGAGAACCGGGGGCCGACGGGGTCGATGTCGGGCGTCAGATAGTTGCCGGGCCGGGGCATGCGGGCACGGTGACTGGCCCAGAGGTTGTGATGGAAGGTGAAGGTCGCCCCGTGGGCCCCGCGCACCAGGGTGCCGTAGCCATGATCGCCCTTGGCGTGGTTCGACAGGTTCAGGCTCTCGGCGATGATCGACCACTGGACGGTCACGTCATAGATGCCGCGTTCCGGGGGATCATAGCGACTGCCGGCCGACAGGGTCTCGTCCACGGACCATGAGGCGGAGACGTGGTCGAGGATGATCCGGCGGCCCCGGGTGATGGAGACCGCGTCGGCCTCGACGCCGCTCGCGTCGCCGAGGCGGGAGCGGATGTAGCGCACCACGACGTCGTCGGCAGCGATGACCAGGGCCTGATCGCGCAGGGTGATGCCGCCGCCGGGCGCGGTCTGTCCGGCCAGGGTGATCTGGGGATGGCGAATGGTCAGGGGCGTCAGAAGGCGGATGGTGCCACCGATGTCGAAGACGACCGTGCGGGGCCCGCGCGTCTCAATCGCCGCGCGCAGGCTGCCGGGGCCCGAGTCGTTCAGATTGGTGACGCGCAGGACCGCGCCGCCCCGGCCGCCGAGCGCGAACCGGCCCGCGCCCTCGGCGCCGGGGAAGGCGACGACCGGATCGGTCAGGGCGAGGCCAGACGTGGCAAGGACAGTCGCAAGACCCCCTGCGGCGATGGCCGGGATGTTGCGTCGCAGCTTCATGGTTCGCCGTCTGCGTAGCTCAGGCTCCATCCCAGATGAACCGGTGCGCCCAGATCGCGCCGGCTCGAGGTGCAGCGGATCAGGCTCTGGAAAGGTCCGGTCGGACTGGCGTGCACGGCTTCCAGCGGTGCGGTCCGGCAGACGTCGAGGCCAGTGACTTGCAGGCGGGTGGCCGGTCCCGAGGCATAGGTGATGGTCCAGCCGTCCGCCTGGTCTGTCAGGTCAGCAACGGGCTGATAGCCGGCGAACTCAAGCGTGAGGGTCGCGGGTCCGGTTCCGGTGGCGGCCGTATAGACGTCGCTGCGCTCGATCCGGCCGGGCGCGAACCGGTAGCGTGTCTCGGCCCGCATGCGATCGTCTCGAACCGGGACGGTCTGGCCCATCCGGTCCATGGCGTCCTGACCATAGTCCAGCTGGACCGTCTGTCCGGCCCGGGTCATGCGGATCCCGCGATGAAAGGCGAGGGGCTGGAGCACCGATCCGTCCTGAAGCTCGACGCGGGTGATCAGCTGGGGGAAGTCCGCGTCCGCGGAGCCCGCGACCAGTCCGGGGGAGAACGGGATCGGGAAATAGGGGGTGTTCATGTGCTGGCCCGGACCGCCGTTGACGACGGGCAGGCCGATCAGCCTTTGCCCGTCGATCACCGTCAGCAGGGCGCGGTCGTTCTCGCCCCGGTCGAACCAGGTCAGGGTCGCGTCCGGTCGCCCGGCACGCCAGCCCGCCAGATCGGCCGTCGGCACGCGGTCGCGATAGCCGAGCCGGTTCCACAGGGCGTTGGTATAGCTGTGCTGGCGCGCGAGGCTGAGGTTTTCCCCCAGGATGCGGTGCTTGCCCCGGTAGGCGTCGGTGCGGCGACCATGGTCCCAGAGATTGACCGAACCGGTGTCGGCATCGACCCAGAAGTCCATGTGCCGCGCCGTGATGGCCGATGACAGGGCATAGGCGACGTCCATCTCCTCCGGGGTCAGGATGCCCAGAACGGCGGCGGCGGTCAGCACCTCGAGCATCGCCGTCTCGCCATAGGCCCCGATCGAGCGGCCGTATTCGAAGCCGTCGCCGTCGGGACCCGCGCGCAGCAGGACCAACTCGGCCGACTGTCGCAGCCAGCGGCGGACCTGTTCGGGCGGTTCGCGGCCGACGTCGATGAACCGCTGGGCGATCTCGCCGATCAAAAGGACGCTGTAGCGGTCGAACCGGCCCTGGCCGTCGGTCTCGTCGGCGAAACCGAAGTCGGAATAGGTGGCGTAGTGGGCCAGCGTCCTTTCCAGCAGGGCCTCGGCCGCCCGGTCGTCTTCCCAGCCGAGAAGGTTGCGGATCTGGGCGACGCTGTAGGCGACGCCGTAGTAGTTGTTGGGCAGGTTGATCAGGGTCAGGTCGTCCTCGCGGACGAAGCCGCGCCAGTCGAGCTGGGTCCGCAGGCGTGCGAGCGTCGCCGGATCGACCGCCTCGTCCAGCAGCCCGGCCTGATAGAGCCGGTGAAGGGCGAGGAGCGAATAGTAGGCTCCCCATTCCGTGTTCGGATCATCGATCGTCAGGGCCGCCAGATCGCGGAAGCCGGCGAGATAGCGGGCGCGGCGCGGGTCGTCGGCCGGTGTCTCGAGGATCAGGGCGGCCATGCCCACGGCGATCTTGCCCGGCAGGAATTTGTCGGTGGTTCCGAACACCGGCTGGCCGTCGATGACCATGCCTCGGCCCTCGTCCATCAGGCGGACCAGAAGAGCCTCGACCTGGGGATTGAGACGCCGGGTCACCGTGAGATTCATCGGCGGAGGCGGCGCAGGCGACGAGATTTCCGGGACGGGGGGGGCGGCGGTCGCACAGCCGCTGGTCCAGAGGCCGAGGGCGGTGACAAGGGCGAGGCCGAGGCAGGATTTCATGGCAGGCGCCTTCGAAAACAGGGTCGACGCCCCCGCCAATAAAGACGCCGACGCCGTGGTCCTGACCACATTGGCGTCGGCTCAGTCGCTTCAGGAGGCAAAGCGCAGGATGGGATTTGATCCGCCGGTCTGGCGGGTCAGTAGCGGTAGCGCAGACCGAACACGAACTCGCGGCCGGTGTGCTCATAGTTGAGGTTGTTCTGACGCTGGCTGTTGATCCAGCGCTCGTCGTACTGGTCGGTCAGGTTGATGCCCTCGAGCGAGAGCGTCAGGCTGTCGCCGATGTCGTAGGACATGGAGAAGTCGACATTGGTCGATTCCGCCTTGCCCTCGACGTCGTTGCTGTTCGCGCCCGGAACCCGGATCAGATATTCGTCACGGTAGGTGGCCGAGACGCGCGCCTCGAACGGGCCCCGCTCGTAATAGAGCGTGGCGCTCCAGGACGAGGGCGACTGTCCCACGATCGGCTGGAGCGTCGTGGTGCCGAGGGTCGGGCTGACGATGTATTGGACCTCGGATTCCACCTGGGTGTAGTTGAACAGGCCGCCGAGGCCGTCGAACGCGTCGGGCAGGAAGTTGAACGGCGTCTGCAGCGTGATCTCGAACCCGTCCAGATCTCCGCCCGGGGTGTTGCGGCTGGAGGTGAAAATGACGTCGGAGGACGGCAGGACACCGGCGGGCAGGATGTCGTTCGGGAAGCCTGTCGAAGAGAAGGGCAGCCGCTCGCGCACCGTCTGGACGAAGGAGTCGATCGACTTGTGGAACAGGGCGAAGCTGAACAGGGCCTCGTCATAGGGATACCATTCCACGCTCAGGTCGTAGTTGGTCGCCCGGATCGGATCGAGGAAGGGGTTGCCGACCGTCAGGGTGACGTCGGCCACGCCCTGGGCGACCGTGCCGCCCGGGGTGAGCTGGTTCAGCGCCGGACGCGCCATCACCTTGGCGGCGGCGAAACGCACGAGGAAGTCCGGCATCGGCTCGATCGACACGTTCAATGCCGGCAGGGTGTCGTCATAGGTGTTGGTCAGGTTCAGCAGACGGGTTCCGAGGAGCCCGGTGGAGTTGACCTCGGTCTCGACGTAGCGAACCCCGAGATTGCCGCGCACCGGCATGTCCCACAGCGCCGTCTGGAAGTCGGCCTGGATGAAGAAGCCGTTGGAGGTTTCGGACACGGACCGTGTCTCGCCGGCGAAGGGGGTGACGCGGAAGTCGCCGAACTCGTTCACGCAGTTGCAGCTGAAGCCGATCAGGGCGTCCAGGCGGGCCAGGTCGGGGATGACCCAGGTCGCCGGCGTGCTGCCCGGCAGGCTGAGCGATCCGCGGCTGATGTTGCTCACCGTGGTGGAATACTGGTCGATCGTCACGCCGCGGGCCGTCAGCAGGGCGAGCGCCGACGCCGGCACGCCCTCGACCGCCTTGCGGTTCTCGACCACTGCGAAGCCGAACTCCTTCTGCGAGGCCCCGGCGCGCAGGGTCAGGCTGTCGTTCAGGTCCCAGGTGAACTCGGCCTCGATCGTGTCGTAGGTGTTCTCGGTCTCGTTCGGCCGCAGGCGAATGATCGAGGCGTCGCCCAGGGCGTTTGAAGGGCTCAGCGACCAGTTGGCGGGATTGGTGACGTCGAAGCCGTAGTTGATGGCCGGGACGTTGATGTTGCCCGAGTAATCGTAGCTGTAGCCGTCCACATCGTAGCGATCGAACGAGATGGTCGTCTGCTGCGGGTTGGAGCCGATGGCCTCGGAGCTGCCGATCAGGCCGCGGAAGCGGAAGCGGTCGTTGAACTCATGCGTCAGGGTCAGGGCGTTCTGGGTGAACTCGGTCGAGAGCACGTCGATGCGCTGCTCGGTCCGGGCGTCGACGTCGTTGAACACGGCCGCGATCAGGGTGTTGTTGTTGTCCACCCGCCCGGAGACGAGGTCCATGGCGCGGAATCCCTGGACGCCGGCTTCGCGTGCGGGGCTGATGATCTCGAGGAACTCCTCGTTCCGGGTCTGGTCCAGCTTGGCGTAGAGGCTGTCCAGCGTCAGCCGCGTCCGGTCGGTGATGTCGAACTGGAAGGAGCCGGTCAGGCCCAGCCGCTCGCGGTCATAGCTGATGCGGCCATAGCGCGGGATCCGGGGGTGGGCGGCGAAATGCGCGGCCTGCTGGGCCGCGAGGCCGGTCAGGGTGCGACCGTCCGCCGTCGTGATCGTGCCGACCGACTGATAGCAGCGGGTCGTGTTGACATAGGAGGTGATGACCCCGGCCACCGTGGTCGGCACGCAGCCGTCGTCGGCCGGAACGCGGAAGCCGACCGAGCTGGATCCGTCCTCGAAGGTCAAACGCTGGCTGTAGGCCGCCGACACCAGGGCCCCGATCCGGCCGTCGAGCCAGCGGTTTGAGACCAGCAGCGTGCCGCGCGGGCCGGTGTTCTCCGACAGGTCGTTGTAGGTCGCCTGGGCACCCGCCGCGAAGGTGAAGCCGGAATAGTCGAACGGACGGGCGGTCTGGAGATCGACGGTCGCGCCCAGCGAGCCCTCGTTCACCGAGGCCTCCTGCGACTTGCGCACCGTGATGCTGTTGAACAGCTCGGAGGCGAAGACGTTGAAGTCGAAGCCGCGGTTGCGGTTGGCGCGGCCCTGATCGCGGCCGCCGGTGGTCGCCAGGGCCTCAAGGCCGTTCAGGCGGACCCGGACGAAATCCGAGCTGAGGCCGCGGACGTTGATGGAGCGACCCTCGCCGCCGTCGCGGTCGATCTGGACACCCGGCACGCGTTGCAGCGATTCGGCGAGGTTCAGGTCCGGGAAGTCAGCGATGTCTTCGGCGCTGATCGAATCGACGATCGAATTCTCGTTGCGCTTGACCTCGATGGCGGCCTGGAGCGAGCGCCGGAAGCCGGTGACCACGATTTCATCGACGGTCGTGGCCTGGTCCTGATCGGCCGTCTGCGCGGTGGCTGTGCCAGCGAAGGCGTAGAGCGCGACCGAGCCCAAAAGAATTGAACGCAAGATCATCGTCGTTTCTCCCCCTACCGTCGCTTCTTGATGAAGCGTTTCTCGGTTATGGCCTCATTGATACCGGTGTCATTCAATCCGTCAAGTGCCACCGGTGTCATTGACCGGTCACCGGCGCTCAACCTGCTGAATTGCCGTCCTGTCCGGCCGTGCGCCGTCGGCCCGTCACGATGACGTCGACCGTGCCGAGCCCCCTGACGCGGGTGATCCGGCTGTCGAGGGCCTGGGTGACGTCCCCGACGGTCACGGTCGTCACGACGCGGAAGTGATCCGAGGTATAGCCGGTCCCGGCAAGGGTGGCGGCCCCCGTTGCCGCGAGGTCGGCCGGGGTCAGATAGCCCTTGTCCGTGCGCGCCTCGATCAGCCTGCCCGCGACCCCGGCGTCGCGGGTCATGAGCGTCAGCAAGGGCAGGCTGACCGTATTGAGGTTGACCGCCGTCTCCCCGGGCAGGATGGCGACATAGGGGGCGAGCCGATCCAGATCCGACCGGGGCACACCGGCCGCGAGGATCAGGCTGTCGTCCGTCAGCGGCCCTGCGACGCGGACGACGGTGGCAATGCGGATCAGGGTCGCGGGGTCGATCTCCAGCGCTGTGCCGATGCTCTGGAACAGGTCGATCGGGGCGGCCTCACCCGACTGCATGGCATTGAGATTGAAACGCGCCTGTTCGTCCTCGATGGCCAGCGAGAACCGGCCCCCCGGAATGGCGATCGCCTGCTGGCCCAGTCCGGCCCAGGGCTCGGTCAGGTTGTCGGTCGCGGCCGCTGTCAGGCCGTCGCGGCGCAGCGCGGTGACCGCCGAGAGCTCGCCCGCACGGGCATAGGCGGCGGCCTGGGCGGCGTCGCGCAACCGGGTTGAGCGCTGGACCTCCAGATCCTGCGACGCGATCATGATCAGCACCGCGACGCTGGCGACGGCCAGCACCAGCAGCACGTTCAGCAGGATCATGCCTTCCCGCCGCAGCGATGAGCGGAAAGAGAGCGGTCCGGCTGCCTTGCTCACAGCGGAGCCCCGGTGACCGACGTCCGGGGTGCGTCGGTCAGGGGGATGGAAACGAGGCGACGGAGGGTGGCACCGGGCCGTCCGTCGAGGCCGGTCAGGGTCAGGTCAAGGGCGACGGCGGTAATCCCCTCATCCGGGCTCAGACGGGTGGACGCGCCCGGCCGGGGTGCGGCCGCCGGGGCCGCGCCGGGCGGTTCGGGCAACGGCCAGACGTCGAGCCAGTCGCCCCGACGCCGATGAAAGGTCCAGCGGGCGGATGCCACCTGCGTGATCAGGGTCTGGGTCCGCTCGCCGCCCGGTCCCGCGACCGTCCGCGTGAGAGTTTGTCCGGTCAGGTCATAGCGAACGCTGACGACACCGCCGGACACGTCGACCTTGCGCAGCGACAGGCCGCCGCCCGATCCGGCGATGGAGCCGGTCAGCTGGTCGAGGTCGGAGGTGACCACCAGCATGGCGCGCTGGATCTCGGCCATCCGCGCCAGCCGCGTCTCGGTCGAACCCTGGGTCCGAAGCACGCTGTCCAGCAGGGTGAAGCCCGCGACCCCGATCAGGGCGAACAGGACGAGCGCGATCAGCACCTCGACCAGGGTGAAACCTTTGCGACCGCGCTTTGCTGTCACGACGGGCGTGCTAACGAGGCGCGGACGAGGGAGGCCCCATGCTGAAGGTCTGGAGAACGCGCGACGGCGAAGAGGGTCGGGCCGGCGGTGCATTTCAGTTCGAGCGTCTGGCAGTCAGGGTCACGCGATGGCGCGTGGTGCTGGGGTGCGTGGCCGGCGGCGCGTATCTGGTCGGGCTCGTGGCCATGGCCCCGGCCGAGATCGTCACGCCCCGCTCCTCGAACGGCGAGCGGCAGGCGGTCGGGACGGTCTGGGCGGGCGAGCGGGCCATGCCGGGCGGGTTTGCGGCCGGGTGGGGCCTGATGCCTCTGGCCTCACTGGTAAACCTTTCGGCGGTCGAGCGGATCACCCTGCGCGGACCGGACACGGCGGCGAGCGCCGAGGCCCTGATCCGACCGGGCCGATTGCTGGTGCGCGATCTGGAAGGGACGGCGTCGATGCGGCTGCTGAACGCCGTCGCACCGATCATGCCGTTCGTCTGCGATCCGGTGGCGCGGCTGGACGTGGCACGACTGTCGATCCGGGGCAGGCCGGAGGGGGCGGGGACGATCACCACCTCGCCCGGCCTGTGCGCGCCCTCGGGGGGCGGTGCGGCCACGGCCATGCCGGCCCTGACCGGGGGTGTCGCGGCGATCGAGGGCGGGACGGTGGTGGCCCTGTCGACACCGGGCGCGACCGAGCCGGTCATGCGGGCCCGCATCCAGGCGGACGGCGGGCTGACCGCCGAGATCGGTGCCGGGGGCGTGGGCGTTATCCCGGGCATCGCCGCGCCGGTGAGTTTCGAGACCAGCCTGTAGCGCCCGGGGCTCACAACCCCGCCAGGTTGTTGAGGTTCACGATCGGCATCAGGATTGCCAGTACCATCAGGAGCACGATCCCGCCCATCACCAGAAGTACGCCCGGCTCGACCAGCGACACCAGAGCCTGAACGAGGCTGTCGAGTTCCTGCTCCAGATCCTGGGCCGCGCGTTCCAGGCCCTGGCCCAGCTTGCCCGACTGTTCGCCCGCCGCGACGATGGCCAGAAGCAGGGGCGGGAAGACGTCGGCCTCGGCCATGGCACGACGCAGGGAGGAGCCCTCGCGCACCCGCGCGGCGGTCAGGAGGGCGCGCTCACGGGCATAGCGGTTGGGGGTCACGGCGGCGGCGGCCTGAAGCGCCTCGACCAGCGGCACGTCGGAGCGGACAAGGGTCGCCAGCGATCCCGCGAACCGGGCGGCGTTCAGGTGGCTGGTGAAGCCGGAGAACGGCGGGGTCTTCAGCAGGAATTCGGCGAAGCGGCGGCTGTTGGCGGGGATCGCCAGCCAGCGGTTCCAGGCGACACCGGCGATGACGAGGGCGATCGCCACATAGACACCGAAGCTCTGGACGAAGCCCGACAGGGCGATCAGGGCTCGCGTCAGGAATGGCAGCGCCGCGCCGCGGGAGACGAACACCTTCACGATGTCGGGGACGACATAGACCATCATCAGGGTGATCATCAGCAGCGACACCCCGGCCAGGAGCGCGGGATACAGCAGGGCAAGCTGGACCTTGCGGCGCGCCTTTTCCTGGTTGCCGACGAACTCGGTCAGGTGGGCCAGCACGGTCGCCAGCTTGCCCGACTGTTCGCCCGCCGCGATCGAGGCGCGGTAGAATTCCGGAAAGACTTTCGGGTGGCGCCCAAGGGCGGCGGCGAAACTGCGGCCCTCCAGAATGGCGGAGCGGACGTCGGTCAGGACGACGCCGACGGGCTGGCCCTCGGTCTGCTGGGCGGCGATCCGCAGGGCCTCCTCGATGCGGATGTCGGACCCGATCAGGGTCGAGAGCTGGCGGGTGACCGCCGACAGGGTCTTTGAGCTGATCCCTCGCCGGAAGATGACGATGCCTCTGGACAGGTCGGTCTTGCGCGTTTCCCCGGCGAGGGCGACGCCGGTCGGCATCAGGCCCCGGTCGCGGACCAGCTGGCGCGCCCCGACGTCGGAGGTGGCCTCGATCGTGCCCTTGTGGGGCTTGCCCTCGGTGTCGACGGCCTGCCAGGCGTAGACGGGCATCAGACGTCCTCGCGGACCACGCGCGCGACCTCCTGCACCGAGGTCTCGCCGGCCATGGCCTTCATGGCCCCGTCTTCCAGAAGGCCGGGGCCGCGTTTGCGCGCCAGCTTGATCAGATCGGCCTCGGACGCGCCGTCGTGGATGGCCGACTGGATCCCGGGATCGACCTCGATGACCTCATAGACGCCGAGCCGGCCCTTGTAGCCTTCGCCCCGGCATTCCGTGCAGCCGACGGGACGGAAGACGCGCGCGCCGACCGCGACCGCGCCGCCGGTCAGTTCTGCGTCGGCCTGGGTGGCGGTGTCCTCGCGGCGGCAGTGGGGGCAGAGGCGGCGGACGAGGCGCTGGGCGATCAGGCCGGTCAGCATGGGGGCCAGCAGATAGCGTTCGACGCCCATATCGATCAGGCGGGTCACGCTGCCGACCGCGGTGTTTGTGTGCAGCGTCGAAAGCATCAGGTGGCCGGTCATGGAGGCGCGCACGGCGACCTCGGCCGTTTCGTGATCGCGGATTTCGCCGACCATGATGACGTCGGGGTCCTGGCGCAGGATGGCGCGCAGGCCGCGGGCGAAGGTCAGGTCTATGCGCGAATTGACCTGCATCTGGCCGATGCCGTCCAGCGCATATTCGATCGGGTCCTCGACCGTCATGATGTTGCGGCGGCGGTCGTTCAGTCGGGTCAGGGCCGAATAGAGGGTGGTGGTCTTGCCCGAGCCGGTCGGACCCGTGACCAGGATGACGCCGTGCGGGCGGCTGATCAGGCGTTCGAAGGTCTCCAGATCGCGCGGGGCCATGCCGAGCTGGGCGAGGTCCAGCGAGGTCGAGCCGCGGTCCAGCAGGCGCAGGACGACGCGCTCTCCGTGCTGGGACGGGATGGTCGAGACGCGGACGTCGACGTCCAGCCCGCCGATCCGCAGGGTGACGCGGCCGTCGTGGGGGACGCGTTTCTCGGCGATGTCGAGGCGGGCCATGACCTTGATGCGACTGACCAGCAGGGGAGCCAGGGCGCGGGCCGGTTCCAGCACTTCGCGCAGGACACCGTCGACGCGGAAGCGGACCACGAGGCGCTTCTCCTCGGCCTCGATATGGATGTCAGACGCGCCGTCGCGGATGGCCTGGAGCAACAGGGCGTTGATCAGGCGCACGACCGGGGCGTCATCGCGGCTGTCCAGCAGGTCGTCGACGGCGGCGGCGTCTTCGGCCAGGGCCGCGAGGTCGTCCTCGGAGGCGGCATAGTCGGCGGCGGGGGCGGCCTCCGAACCGGTCTGTTCGCGCAGGACGGCGTCGAAGCGGTCGTCATCGACGGCCTCGAACGACAGGTGCTCGCCGGCGACGCGCCGGACCTCGAGCAGGGTCTCCAGCGAGGCCGAGCGGCGGTGCAGGCAGACGGGATGGTCGCCGCCGGTGACGATCATGGCGCCGCGACGCCGGGCGAAGCCGTAGGCGAGGGTCGGGGCGGGCGCGGGGCGGTCTTCAGCGAGGCTCATGGGCGTTCGACCCTCAGGGTCGCATTGACCGCGCCGGGTTGCGACCCGCGCTGCAGCTCCACCGACGACAGGACGGCCCCGGAGGATTCCAGCGCGGCCAGCCAGGGGATCAGGCTGTCGTAGCGGCCTTCGGAAACGGTCACAGTGGCGACCTCGCCCTCCATGGCCACGGTCGGGACGATGCCGAAGGCGGCGGCCTGGGTCGGAATGGCGGTCTCCAGCGGTCCCTCGAGCGGGGCGACGGAGGCTCCGGGCGGACCGCCGGTGCGGACGCGGACCATCACCTCTTCATAGGCGGCGATGCGGGAGACCGAGGCGACGCGCGCGTCGAGCAGCGGACGCAGCACCAGCAGCCACAGGGCGGCGACGATCAGCAGGCCGCCGAGAAAGGCCAGCATGATCTGCTCGCGACGCGACCGGGCGGCATACCAGGCGGCGGCGTTGTCGAGGGCGGGGGACGGGCGGGTCATGAGGAGCGGGGCCTTCACCGAGCCCCTCCGGTCGCAATGCGGATCGAGGCGTTCAATCCACCGGTGGCGGTGACGGCGTCGACGGCGGCAGGCGTCCCGGTGGCTGAAAGGCCGGACGCATTCAGCGCCTGAACGGCCCGGTCCAGTGTCGAGACATCGGGCACGACGACGGTCAGGTCCAGTTCGCCGGGAGTCCAGGCCGCGCGGTTGAAGGCAATCACGCCGGCCCCCGGCAGGGCCCCGGAGGTCTCAGCCATCGTCCGGGTGAACGGTCGGCTGCCGCCGCCCGCGCCGGGCAGCAGGCGGTCGGCGGCGGCGACGGGATCGTCGGTCGCTGCGACCTGGGGGGCCACGGACTGGAGCACGGCGCGCGCCTCGGCCTCCTTCTTCTCGGCCATGCCGTGCAGCAGAAGGGTGTCGAGGCCGAGGATGGCGATGTGGGCCACGACGCCGATCCCGGCCACCAGGGCCAGGATCCGCCCGGCCGAGGCCGCCGTGGGTCGGGTCGCGGCATAGGGCCCCTGTCGCAGGTCCAGCGGCGGCAGGACCAGCAGGGGATCGCCCGCAGGGTCGACCACGGCGGCGGTCGCGTCGACCCCCTCGGCCATGGCGTCGGGCAGGGGTTCCCCGATGGCGGCGATGCGCGGCTGGCCCGCCGCCTTCCAGGCGGAATCGAGCATGGCCAGCGGCACGGCGAAGCCGGCGCCGTTGTCGGTGCGGATCAGGGCACGACCGCCCTCGGCCTTGCGGACGGCCCACACCCCGGCGGGCGGGACCGGCAGGGTCAGGGCATCAGGCAGCAGAATCGCCGTGTCCAGATCCGCCGCGACCAGCAGGGCGATCCACTGGTCCATCCGGGCGCGCCGCACGACCCCGGCGATGTGGCGGCGCGGCGCGACCTCCTGGCCGAGCGCGAAGTGGAGGTTGGCCAGCGGCTCGGCCACCGCGTCTTCCATCGCATACGGAAGGTTGGACAGACGCTGGGCGCGGGTGGCGAACGGCAGGTCGATCGTCAGGGTCAGGACGTCTTCGGCAGGCACCAGAACCGTCGTCGGCCCGGCCCAGGACCGGTCGACCGCCAAGATTCTGTCATCGACGATGCGCCATAAGCCTCGGCTCGGAAGGTTCGAACGGGCGGGTCGACCGGGCATCGGCAGTCCGTGACAGAAGGGCGTGGTCGCAGGCCACCGGGCGGTCTATAGCAGCGAAAAACAGCCTGTCGCTATGGGCGGTTTCATTGAGAAAAAGTGTCATGGTTACTTCGTCCAAGCGTCACAAGCGCGAGCGGCGTCAGGCGAGGCGGCGGTCTGGCCTTACCCTGGTCGAGATGATCGTCGTGCTGGCGATCATCGCGGTGGTCGCCGTTCTGATCGTGCCGAACGTGATCGGACGGCCCGACGAGGCGCGGGTCACGGTTGCCAAGACCGACCTGAAGACCATCGCAACCGCGCTGCGCGTCTATCGTCTGGACAACGGCGACTATCCGAACACCGCACAGGGTTTGAGTGCCCTGGTCGAGCGTCCGACCGCGCCTCCCGAGCCCAGGTCGTGGTCGGCGGAGGGCTATCTGCCGGAAGTGCCCCAGGACCCCTGGGGCCGCGACTATGTCTATCGGAGCCCGGGTTTGAGCGGCCCCTATGACCTCCTGAGCCTCGGCAAGGACGGAGAAGAGGGCGGTGAGGGGCTGGATGCCGATCTGACGGACAAGAGCCGCTGATGCGCTCTGTCGGGGGACAGGTCGAAACACTTCGCCGCGAGGGCATGACCCTGGTGGAGATCCTCGTGGTGCTGGCGATCGTCGGCGTCATGGCGGGCGTCGTGACCCTGGGCGTCGGCCTCAGCGACCGGGGCATGGGCGTCGAGAGCGAGGCGAACCGCCTGGCCGACCGGCTGAGACTGGCGGCCGACGACGTTCTGGTGACACGGCGGCCGCTGGCCCTCACGTTCGACGGCGAAGGCTACGGGTTCGTGCGCCCCGAGGGACAGGCGGCCGGTGTGGTCGACGCCCTGGCCGACCGCCACGCCCTGCCGGCCGGTGTGACCCTTGTCGGACTGGAGACCGCGTCGCCCCTGATGATCGACCCCGACGGGGGGCAATCCGTCGCGGCCTTCGGTCTGGCCAGGGGGGACCAACGCTGGCGTGTGGAGTTCGACGGCCTGAACGCGGTCGCACGGCCGGTCGGCGCTGAAGGAGAGGCGTCGTGAACGACCAGCTCTTCCTTTTCCGCGGAGCAAAGAAGGCCGGCTACTCCCTGATGGAGGCGCTGGTCGCCCTGTTCATCCTGGCCATCGCCACTGTCGGCCTGACCCGGGCGACCCAGGCCCACGTCGACGGCGTGCGCGGGCTGGAGCAGCGGGTGGTCGCCCAGTGGGTGGCCGAGAACCGTCTGACCGAGCTGAACCTGCGGGGCGGGGCGGGAACGCCGGACGCGTCGGTGGTGCGGATGCTGGACCGGGACTGGGACGTGCAGGTCAGCCGCAGGGCGACCGACGATCCGGACCTGATCGCCGTCGAGGTCGCCGTGGCGCCGGCCGGAACGGGGCGCGAGGCCATCCGTCTGTCCGGCTTTGTCGATCGGCTCGGGAGCGCCGCATGACGCCCGGGCGCAGGGACGAGATCGCGCTGCGCGTCGTCAGTGTGCTGGTGGTCGGATCGATCGCCTGGGCCCTGGCCGCGCTGACGTGGCGACTGGTCGGGTGGGACGACGGGCGTTCCGAGGTCGCGGTGGCCGAGAGCCTGCCGCCGCCGGGGGGAGCCGTCGGCGGTCCCGATGCCGATGTGGCCCGGATCGTTTCGCTGGCCCCGTTCGGGGGCGGAGCCGCAACGGCGGGGGGTCTGCCGACGTCCAGCCTTGGCCTTGTGCTGAAAGGCGTCCTGTCCGCTTATCCCCCCAGCGCCTCGACCGCCCTGATCGCGGTCGGCGAGGGCCCTGCCGCCATCTTTGGCGTCGGTCAGAGCCCGATCGGAAATGCCGTGATCGAGGCGATCGAGGTCGACCATGTCATCCTGAACGTCGACGGGACGCGCGAGCGACTGGATTTTCCGGCACCGGTCGCGCCGCTGGACCCTGCCCCGACCACGCCCGGAGCCGGCATCACCATAGCCCCGGCCCCGACCGCCGGCCCGGCACCACCGTCGCCCGCCCCGGGGGCCGCCGCCGCTCTCGCGGCGGCCTCACCGGTCGCCAGCGCGGCCGCCGCGTCTGCCGGCCGGCCGGCACCTCCTCCGCTGGATGCCGGGGCCACGCCGAACGTCGCCGCGGCGGCCGGTGCCGCCGGGGTCTCGGCCACGGCCGCCGGCTACCGGATCGGAGCCAATCCGTCGCCCGAGCTGCGTCGCTTCGGCCTTCAGCCCGGCGACGTGATCGAGAGCCTGAACGGCCAGCCCGTCGGCCAGGGTTCAACCGATCAACAGCTGTTCGAACGCGCCCGGTCTGCCGGTCAGGCGCGGGTCGTGATCGTCCGCAGCGGCCGTCGAATCACCCTCAATGTCCCCCTTCGTTAGGAGCCCGGCGTGACCAAGTTCTTCCGCCTGACCACCGTCAGCGCCCTGGCTCTCAGCCTCGCCGCCGCCGGGCCGCTGACGCCCCTGGCCCAGACCGTCGCCCCGCCGCCCCAGGCGACGCAGGACGTCATCATCAATATGCGCGGCGCGGACATCAAGGACGTCGCCGAACAGGTCAGCCGGATCACCGGCCGGACCCTGGTGCTGGACCCGCAGGTCCAGGGGCAGGTCAACGTCGTCTCGGCCGAGCCGCTGAGCCGCAACGGTGTGTGGGAGCTGTTCCTTTCGGTGCTGCGAACCTCCGGCTTTGCGGCGGTCCGCAGCGGCAGCGTCTGGCGGATCGTGCCCCAGGCGTCGGTGGTGCAGAGCGGGTCCTCAGAGACGGGCGCGGCCCAGTCCAGCCAGCAGATCGTCACCCGGCTGGTGCGGCTGCGGAACCTGCCGTCCGACCAGGCGGTCCGCGCGCTGCGTCCCCTGGTGTCCTCGTTCGGAGCCATCGAGGCCCTGACCGAGCCGAACGCCGTGGTCGTCACCGACTATGCGGAAAACATCGCCCGGGTGCAGCAGCTGGCTGCGACCCTGGACCGGGGCGGCGGCACCGGTTTCGACAGCATCCTGCTGCGCCATGCCTCGGCCGTGGACGTCGCGGCCTCGGTCAGCCAGCTGCTGGGGTCCGACGCCGGTGGGCCGCGGGTGACGGCCGATGAGCGGTCCAACGTCCTGCTGATCCGGGGCGATGCGGCGGATCTGGCCCAGGCACGCTCAATCGTCGCCGCACTGGACACACCGGGCGGGGCCGGACCGATCGTGCGGGTGGTGCGGCTTCGGAACTCCGATGCCGAATCGATCACCGAGGTCGTGCGCGGTCTGCTGGGCGGTGAGCCGTCCGCGACCAACCCCGTCGCCCGCGCCCTGCGCAATGACACAGGGCTGGCCAGCCTCAGTGCCTCGAACCGCGACGCCGCCGCCCAGGCCGTCAGCGCTATCACGGCCCCCGCCGAGGGCGGTTCGCTGCCGCAGCCCGGCAGCGGCGGCAGCACGGCGCGTCCGGCCAGCTTCACCCTGGACGGCGTGACGGTGCAGGCTTCGCCTGAACTGAACGCCGTCGTCATGCGGGGCCCGCCGGCGACAGTCGAGATGCTGGAGGCCCTGATCAGCCAGCTCGATCTGCGCCGCGCCCAGGTCAAGATCGAGGTGGCCATCGTCGAGATCACCGGAGAACTGGGCGAGCAGATCGGCGTCCAGCTGGGCCTCGGCGGTGCAGTGCCCGACGAGGGCGTGGTCGGCGGGACCTCGTTCGGCAATGCGGGAACGGCCCTCGGGACGGTTCTCAGTGTTCTGGGCTACCCGGCCGGGCGGCTGCTGTCGTCGGGACTGTCGGTGGTGGCGGGATCGGAGGGGGAGTTCGGCGTCCTGCTGCAGGCGCTGGGGACCAACTCCTCGGCCAACCTGCTGTCATCGCCCAGTGTGACGGTGCTGGACAATGAAGCCGCCGAGATCGTCGTCGGCCAGAATGTGCCGTTCCGGACCGGCAGCTTCGCCACCGACGGCAACTCGACCAACCCCTTCACCACCATCAGCCGCGAGGACGTCGGCCTGACCCTGCGCGTCGTTCCGAGGGTCCATGAGGGTGAGACGGTGCGGCTGGAGGTCAGCCAGGAGGTGTCGTCGCTGGTGACCACAGCGGTGACGGGGGCGGCGGACCTGATCACCAACCGGCGCAGTATCCAGACCTCGGTGCTGGCCGATGACGGTGAGACCATCGTGCTGGGCGGCCTTGTCACCGACGACCGTCAGGCCGGCACCAGCCGTGTGCCGGGGCTCAGCAACATCCCCCTGATCGGGAACGCCTTCCGTTCGCGTAACGACACCCAGACGCGACGGACGCTGTTCATTTTCCTGAAGCCCACGATCCTGCGGGATTCCGCCGACGTCGCGGCCGCGGCCCAGGAAAGCTACGACCGGCTTCGCTTCGCCGAGCCGGTGCGGGCGGATCCGACGCGTCCCCCCGCGCTGGAAGCCGACCGGCGACTGCAGCCCGAGGTGGATGAGGTTTTCTGATCGGGCGGGTCCTTCACGCGCAAGGGGAGAAGGGGCTCAGGCGCGATCCTCAAAGCTTGGGATGATGAGCTCCGGATCGCCCTCGGCGACATCGGAGGGGGGCTTTAGCCTCAGCCGCTGGTCGGTGAGGCGCAGAAGGGGCGGCGAAAGTCGCGCGGTCCCGGCCGCCGCGCGGCGATGGACGGTCTGGCCGGCGAACAGGGCGGCGGCCCCCGCTCCGGCTCCGGCGAAAAACAGCATGAGGGCCGCGAAGGCGTTGCTCCACCACCCCGTTTGACCGGCAGCGGTCCGGTCGCCACCGGTCGCGGCCGGCACTCCGGCGGGAGCCTGTGCGGAGGCGGGTTCCGGCAGACGCATGACCGTCCCGCCTCGCGCCAGCAGCATCGGAACATTGAGGCGGGGCACGACGGCATAGGCCCCCGGTCCTGTGCGCACCAGGGCAATGTCCTGATCCAGCAGGGCAGTGCCGAAGTCCTGCAGGATGGCCTCGTCGGAGTACCAGCCGTCCGCGCGGAAGGTGACGAGGCCGTCGACCGCCGGATCGACCAGGAGTTCCCGGGCCAGGGCTCCGACGACGACGTCCTCGGCGGCTTCTGCAGCCGGTGTATCGGTGAAGCTGAAGACGTAGAACTGCAGGGGCTCGGCGGCCGCGGGCAGGGCCGTTGCCGCGGCCTGCGCCGGGATCATCGGGCCGAGGGCGAGGCCGATCAGGACGGCGATGAACAGGCGCACACGCATGGGGGACGTCGTTACCACGTCGCCGTGATGGCGTCCTTTGGCGACAGGACGATGAAATCCCTGCCGCATCGTCTAGTCTGGCCCGACTCGCGCGGATCGGTCCGCGTGTGATGGAGACTGCCGTGGTCCAGGTTCCCGGTGCCGCGCGCCGCGCCGCCGCCTTCCGTCGCATGAGGGACGCCCGCTCCAGCGAGGTGGCCGAGGACTATGTCGAGCTGGTCGGTGACCTGATCGCCGAGACGGGCGCGGCGCGACTGACCGATCTGGCGGACTGTCTCGGCGTCGCCCCCGCCACGGCCGCCAAGGTGCTGCAGCGTCTGCAGCGCGACGGTCTGGTGGAAACCCGGCCCTACCGCTCGATCACCCTGACGGAGGCCGGAGAGCGCATGGCCGACGCCTCGCGCGAGCGGCACCGGATCGTCCATGACTTCCTGCTGGCCCTCGGTGTCTCGCCGGAGGTCGCCGAGGGCGATACCGAGGGCATCGAGCACCACGTCAGTCCCGAGACGCTCCGCCTGTTCGAGACGATGACCGAGAAGCTCAGGCGGCAGGATTGAGCAGGCCTGGGACCTCCGGCGCCGGCGGATGGTCGGCCTGCGGGTGCCGGGCGATATGACGCGGCGCGGGACTGTTCAGCCGCGCCCCGGCAGGACTAGGTTGTGAGTGAAACATCGCCGGGGCGCGGGGAACCAAAGCCATGAGACGACTGCTGACCCTGGCCGCTTCGGCGGCTGCCCTGGTTTCGTTCGCCTCGGATGCGAATGCCCAGACCTGGGGCGGACCGGCGGCGGTCCTGCGCGACGAGACCCTGGCCAACAGTGTCCTGCTCTGGGCTCCCGGCCTCGGCGAGGTCGAATGGGCGCCGGCTGACGGAATCGCGGGCATGCCGATCCTGCTCAAGGACAATATCGAGACCCGCGACATGCCCACGACGGCCGGGTCGCTGGCGCTCCAGAACAACGCGCCGGGCCGGGACGCGCCGCTGGTCGTCCGACTGCGCGAGGCCGGGGCGGTGATCCTCGGCAAGGCGAACCTGTCGGAATGGGCCAACATCCGCTCGTCCAACTCCATCTCGGGCTGGAGCGCGGTCGGTGGGCTGACCACCAACCCCTATGACCGGGCGCGGACGGCCTGCGGCTCGTCCTCGGGGTCGGCGGCGGCGGTGGCGACGGGTCTCGCCCCGGTCGCCATCGGCACGGAGACGGACGGGTCGATCACCTGCCCGGCCTCGGTCAACGGCGTGGTCGGGTTCAAGCCGACCGTGGGTCTGGTGAGCCGCACGCACATCGTGCCGATCAGCCATTCTCAGGATACCGCCGGCCCGATTGCTATGGATGTGGCCAGCGCCGCAGTTGTCCTGACCGCCATCGCCGGAACCGATCCCGCTGATCCCGCCACGGCCGAGGCGGACGTCCACAGGACCGACTATCGCGCGGCGCTGGACGCCGGATCGTTGCGCGGCACGCGGCTGGGCATCCTGCGCTATGGCGTGGGCAACTATTCACCGGACACCCAGGCGGCGTTCGAGGCGGCGCTTGTTTCCTTGCGGGCTGCCGGAGCGGAACTGGTCGAGATCACGGCGGCGCCCCAGACCCAGGGCATTGGCCAGGCGGAACTGGTCGTCCTGCTGACCGAGCTGAAGGCGGACCTGAACGCCTATCTGGCCTCGACCGATCCGGAGCAGGTACCGACGCGAACGCTGGCGGACGTCATCGCCTTCAACGAGGCCGAGCCGCGCGAGACGGTTCTGTTCGGCCAGGAGCTGTTCATCCAGGCCGAGGCGACGGGCGGCCTGACCGACCCGGCCTATCTGGCCGCGCGCGAGAGCTCGCTGCGCCAGGCCGGGGCCGAAGGCATCGACCGGATGCTGAGCGAGAACAACGTCGTCGCCCTGATCGCGCCCTCGACCTCGCGGGCCTGGACCAACGATCGGGAGGATCAGGACAACGGCCGGGGCTCGGCCAGCCGTCTGCCGGCCATCGCGGGCTATCCGCACCTGACGGTGCCGATGGGTATGGACGAAGGCAGCCCCGTGGGTCTCAGCTTCATCGGGACCCGCTGGGACGACGCCCGCATCCTGTCCCTGGGCTATGCCTACGAGCAGTCCAGCCCGAGGCCTCCGCGCCCGCCCGGGCCCTGATCGATCAGTCGATCGCGCGGCAGTCGGACGGTTCGCGGCCATCGGCGGTCCATGTGGCCAGCAGGCCCGACCCTCGCAACTCGTGGGCGCTGGACCGGTACCAGAGGCCGTCCGCAGCGCGCTCGCGATGGAGGTCGACCGCCTCGCCGCTGGAGTTGCGGACGGTGGCCATGTCGCGCGGGTTGTCGAAATCGACCGACAGGCGTTCGCCGTTCGCGCACAGATAGACCGTGCGGATGACCCGGTTCAGGGCCTGGTCCTGACGTTCTGCCCCGGTGCGGCGGCGGGCCGTCTGGGCGTCAATGGCGCGCTGGCGAACCGCCTCTCCGTCGGTGGGGGCCGCGCCGGGGCCCTGACCGCAGGCCCCGGCCACAAGAACCAGAACGGGCGCGAAAACCGTGAGCGGCGAAAGCTTGGGCATGAGGCATCCGTTACAGTCAGGCTTGGCTAACGGCCAGCGTCCGCCCCTGTTCCGCGACGGACACGGAAGAAGCTGCGCAGCAGGACGGACGCGTCGTCCGCCAGCAGGCCCCCCTCGCAAACGGGGCGGTGATGCAGCGTCGGCTGCTCGAACAGCCGGGGACCGTGGACGACCGCCCCGCCCTTGGGATCGTCGGCGGCCCAGACGACCCGGCCGATGCGGGCGTGGCTGATGGCCCCCGCGCACATGGCGCACGGCTCCAGCGTCACATAGAGAGTCAGACCCGTCAGGCGGTAGTTGCCCAGGGCCTCGGCGGCCCGGCGCATCGCCACGATCTCGGCATGGGCGGTCGGGTCGTGGCCGGCGACGGGGGCGTTGGCCCCCTCGGCGACGACCTCGCCCGTCGTCTCATCGACCACGACGGCACCGACGGGAACCTCGCCTGCGTCCGCCGCCGCTTGCGCCAGGGCCAACGCCATGCGCATGAACCGCTCATCATGGCCCGCCATACCGACGACAACGACAAGAAGCCGAGGCCGCGTCAAGACCTGCGCGCACACAAGCCCGGAGACCGTCCCAAGGGCGGCGCGTCCCGCCCCGGCTCGGCCTCGGCCGCGCGCTATGCGCCGATCGAAAAGACGGCCGAGGGACGCGGCTCCGGCGGCGGCACCGGCCGCGCCTATCCCGCCGACAAGGGGGCCCGGCCAGAACCGCGTGCGCCCAAGGGCCCCCGCGCGGGCGGCAAGCCGGGCGGCAAACCCGGTGCCAAGGAGGCCCCGGCCGAGCCCAGGCGCACCGAGCGGATCGCCAAGGCCATGGCGCGGGCCGGCATCGCCTCGCGCCGAGAGGTCGAGCGGTTAATCGGCCTGGGAAAGGTGGCGGTCAACGGCCGCATCCTCGATACGCCCGCCACCCTGGTGACCCGCGACGACGTCATCACGGTGGACGGCAAGCCGATCGCGGCGACCCAGGCGACGCGGGTCTGGCGCTACAACAAGCCTGTCGGCCTGCTCACCAGCCACAACGACCCCGCAGGAAGACCGACCGTGTTCGACGCCCTGCCGGCCGGCCTGCCGCGCGTGATCTCGGTCGGGCGCCTCGACATCAACACCGAGGGCCTGTTGCTGCTGACCAACGACGGCGAGCTGAGCCGGGCGCTGGAGCTGCCGGAGACGGCGCTGGTGCGTCAGTACCGGGCACGGGCGCGGGGACGCGTCACTCAGGCCGAACTGGACGCCCTGAAGGACGGCGTGACCGTGGACGGCATTCGCTATGGCCCGGTCGAGGCGACCATCGACAAGGCCAGGACCAATGAGGGCGGCGACCCCTCGGCCAATCTGTGGATCAGCGTCCAGATCACCGAGGGCAAGAACCGCGAGGTCCGGAAGGTGCTGGAATCGGTCGGCCTGACCGTCAACCGGCTGATCCGTCTGGCCTATGGGCCGTTCCAGCTGGGCACATTGCCGTCGGGCGCTGTCGAGGAGGTCGGGCCCCGGGTCATCCGCGAGCTGCTGGCCGCCCACATCCGCCCCGAGAACATGCCCCAGGGCAATACGGTCGAGACGCCCGCGCCGATCCCCGGCCGCCGCACCGGCGCGCCCAGGGTGGTCGGCACGTCCGGCTCGGCCATCGCCGATCCCTCGAGGAAGCCCAGCCGCGTTCGCGCCGCCGGAACCGCGACGGAAGAGGCCACCGCCCGCGCCGCGCGGCCTCCGAAGAAGGCCGGCTGGGCCAAGGCCGCGCCGCGGGACTTCAAGGCTGCGCCCGGGAAGAAGCCGTGGGTGGCGCGCGAGGGCGCCTCGGCGGACGGCGACAAGCCGAAGCGGGCGTTCAAGCCGCGGGAGGACAAGATGATCGGGCCCAAGTCGGCGACCTGGGCGAGGGACGCCGATAAACGCGGCAAGGAGGGGGCGAAGCGTGACTTCAAGCCCCGTGCGGGCGGCCCGAGGAAGCCGTCGGGTCCGCGCGGACCCCGCTAAGCTCAACGCGAGGAGCCCCGATCCATGGCGATCCTGTCCGGCCAGTGCCACTGCGGCGCGGTGAGGTTCACCGCCGAGCCCAACGGCGGCATGCACGCGTGCCACTGCCCGACCTGCCGCCGGATTTCGGGCGGCATCCTGTTCAGCGTCGACTGCGGCACCAGTGTGGTGGTCGAGGGCGAGGTGGCGACCTATGCCTCGTCCGACTGGGCCACGCGCCAGTTCTGCCCGGCCTGCGGGACCGGCCTGTTCTGGCGGATGAACGAGGGCGGCCTGACGATGGTGTCGGCCATGGTGTTCGAGGATCCGACCCTCTTCGCCCTGGAGGACGAGGTCTGCATCGAGCACAAGCCCGACACCTATGCCCTGGCGGGTGAGCGGCCGCGCCTGACCACCGAAGACCTGTGGGCCCAGGTCCCGGATGCGGACGCGTGATCGGATGAGGATCGTCGCCGGCAAACTGAAGGGTCGCGCCATCGTCGCGCCCGAGGGTCTGGGCACGCGCCCCACCTCGGACCGGGCGCGGCAGGCGATCTTCAATGTGCTGGAACACGCGGCCTGGGCCGAGCCCTTGCAGGGGGCTCGGGTCATGGATCTGTTCGCCGGGTCCGGCGCGCTGGGGTTTGAGGCCATGAGCCGGGGCGCGGCCTTCGCCCTGTTCGTCGAGACCGACGAGGACGCGCGCGGAGCCATCCGCGACAATGCCGACGCCTTCGGCATCATGGGGGCGACGCGGGTGCATCGGCGCAGCGCGGTCGATCTGGGCGTGCGGCCCGGCTCGGACGGCGAGGCCTTCGACCTGGCGTTCCTGGATCCGCCCTACGGCAAGGGGTTGGGTGAGCAGGCGCTGGCGCGGCTGATCGAGGGCAACTGGCTGAAGCCAGGCGCGCTCGTGGTGTTCGAGCGAGGGTCTGATGAACCGGAAATCGAGACGCCGGGCTACGACCGACTGGACGCGCGCGATTACGGCGCAGCCCGGGTGTTGTTCCTGAGGCGCGGCGAAGCCTAAGCTTCGCCCCATGACCGGGATCGATCGACGCCAGTTTCTGGCTGCCTCCGCAGCAGCGGCTCTGCCATTCTCGACGAGGACGGCGCAAACCACCGCATGGGAAGCGCGCACCCCGCTGCCCTGGCCGGTGCAGGAGATCTATGCCGCCGTCTGGAACGGTCGGATCGTGACGGCGGGCGGGCTGGTCGGGCGACCCGGAGGCCAGCCGCTGCATGTCGATGATCGGGTCGGCATCTACGACCCCGCCGCCGATGCCTGGAGCGAGGCACCGGTCCTGCCCGCTCGCCGTCACCATCCGATGATGATCGGGGACGATGCTTTGGGCCTGTTCGCCGTCGGGGGTTACGGCGTCAGCGAGGCGGGTGAGTGGACCGGCATGCGCGAGGTCTGGCGGCTGGAGGGCGAGACCTGGGTGAGGTCCGCCTCCCTGCCGGAACCGCAGGGCGAGGCGGTCGGGCTGGCGCACGGCGGGCGGCTGCACCTGATCGGCGGGCGGTCTCCGGCCGGGGCCGCGAATGGCCGCTGGAACGATCAGGCCGATGTGGCGACGCACCGGGTGCTCGACCCCTCCGTCGGAGGCTGGCACGAGGCACGGCCCTGTCCCACGGCCCGGAACAGCGCGGCCGGAGCGGTGCTGAACGGGGCGCTGTGGGTCGCAGGCGGGCGAACGGTGCGGGGCGGCGGGACCGGACAGCTGGATCGGTATGACCCCGGCGAGGATCGCTGGGACACCCTGGCGCCGATCCCGCGTTCGGCGGCGGCGGGTCAGCAGGTCGGCGGCGGACTGGCCATGGTGGCGAGCGGCGGTCGGCTGGTGGCCTTTGGCGGAGAGTGGTTCGCGCCCGGCGGCGGCGGGGTGTTCCGCGAGACCTGGATCTATGATCCCGCGACGGATGCCTGGAGCGCGGGGCCGGATATGCGGACCCCGCGTCACGGGCTGGCGGCGGCGGCGGTTGGGGGCACGGTCTACGCCATCGCGGGCGGGGCCGTGGTGTCGGGTGGTCAGGCGGTCGGGACGGTGGAGGCTCTGAGGATCTGACGTTCTCCGGGCGGGAGACAGGTCAGGCGGCCGGGTGGCTCCGGGCGAAAGACCCCTTCTGAACCCATCCCCCCGCACCGCGTTACCGGTACGGACTGTCGCGGCAATGCGATTCCGCTGGCCTGAAACGTCCGACGCGACGACAACCGCGCCTGCCGGTCCGATGGAGTCGCCCATGTCTCGCCTGATCCTCTGTCTGGTGCTGATCCTCGGCACCCTGGGAACACCCGCCATGGCCACGGAAGAACCCGCCTTTACCCTGGTGCTCCGGGACGGACCGTTCGAGGTGCGCGACTACGGGCCGACCGTGGTTGCGGAGGTCACCGTGGCCGGCAGCCAGAACCGGGCCTCCAGCCAGGGGTTCCAGATCCTGGCCGGCTATATCTTCGGCGGAAACACGCGGCGCCAGTCGATCGCCATGACCGCGCCGGTCGCCCAGAACCGCACCAGCGAGACCATCGCCATGACGGCCCCCGTCACCCAGACGGCGTCGGGCGACCGCTGGGCCGTGCGGTTCATCATGCCGTCGGAATACACGATGGCGACCCTGCCTGTGCCCAACGACCGCCGCGTCACCCTGCGCGAGGAGCCGGCGCACAGGATGGCGGTGGTGCGCTTTTCCGGCATCGCCGACGCGCGACAGGTCGCCGGCCGGGAACAGGAACTGGACCAGCAGCTGGCGGCGCGGGGCATGCGGCGCACCGGCCCGATCACCCTGGCTCAATACGACCCGCCGTGGACCCTGTGGTTCCTGCGTCGCAACGAGGTGATGGCGCCGGTCGCGAGCTGATCCGACCGTCCCTGCCTGGCGGAGCCTGCGCCGTCCGGACGGGCGTCCGGGCAACACCGACCACTGAAATGCCCGTTACCGTTCGGCGCGCTTGTAGGGCCGCGGCGTGATTGCGAGAACGGCGGTCTGCAACGGGGGATGGTGATGAGCGGACGACGATCGCGTCTCGGCGATACGCTGCTGACGATGCTGGCGGTCGTGGTTCTGGTTCAGTCGGGCTTTCTGGCTTGGCTGATCCTCGGCTCGCCGGATCGTGACCGGCTGATCGACCAGCTGCGAAGTCGCCCGATCGAGACCATCGTCGAGGTCTGCACCCCGGCTCCGGGTCCAGCTAGCGACGTCCGAACAGCTTTTCCAGGTCCGCCAGCTTGAGCTCGACATAGGTCGGGCGGCCATGGTTGCACTGGCCGGAGTGGGGCGTGGCCTCCATCTGGCGCAGCAGGGCGTTCATCTCGGGCGCCGACAGGACGCGACCGGCGCGGACGCTGCCGTGACAGGCCATGGTGCCGCAGACCTCGCCCAGGCGTTCGGACAGGGCGAGCGCCGCGCCGTGTTCGGCCAGGTCGTCGGCGATGTCGCGGATCAGGCCCTGGACGTCGGTGTCGCCCAAGAGCGCCGGCGTCTCGCGCACCAGCACCGCCCCGCCGCCGAAGGGTTCGACGATGAGGCCCAGCTGGGCCAGTTCCTCGGCGCGGGCGACGACGCGGTCGGCCTCGGCGGGGTCCAGCTCGACGACCTCGGGGGTCAGCAGGGCCTGGCGGGTGACGGAGCCTTGCGCCATCTGGACCTTAATCCGCTCGTAGACGAGGCGTTCGTGGGCGGCGTGCTGGTCGACCACCACGATGCCGTCGCGGGTCTGGGCGACGATGTAGGTGCCGTGGACCTGGGCGCGGGCGGCACCCAGCGGCTGGTCGATAGGGTCGGGCTGGAGGGTCGCGGGTCGGGGGTCGAGGGGCGAGGGATCGAACCGGGCACTGTGTTCGTTGAGACCGGGAATGATCTGCGCGGCGGCCGCCGGACGGTCCCAGCCGGTCCAGCCTGACCAACCCTCGCCCCTCGCCCCTCGACCCTCGACCCTCTCGACTCCCGTATGGGGCCTGAACCCTGCCATGACGCTGTCGGCCACGGTGGTGGAGGCGCGGTGGCCGGCGGCGGCGAGGGCGTGGCGCAGGGCCCCGACAATCAGGCCGCGCACCATCTGCGGGTCACGGAACCGGACCTCGGCCTTGGCGGGGTGGACGTTCACGTCGACGAACAGGGGGTCGATGTCGAGGAACAGGGCCGCCGCCGGATGCCGGTCGCGCGCCAGGAAGTCGGCATAGGCCCCGCGCAGGGCCCCCTGCAGCAGGCGGTCGCGGACCGGGCGGCCGTTGACGAACAGATACTGGTGCCCGCCGTTGCCCCGGGAATAGGTCGGCAGGCCCGCATAGCCCGACAGGCGGAGGCCCTCGCGCGACTGGTCGATCAGCAGCGCATTGGCCTCGAAATCGCGGCCGAGCAGGGCGGCGAGGCGTTTCAGGCGGCCTTCGTCGCCGGGGTGTTCGGCGGGCAGGCGCAGCACGGTGCGGCCGTCGAGGTCGAGGGTGAAGGCGACGGCCTCGTGCGCCATGGCCTGGCGCTTGATCTCCTCGGAGATGGCCATGGCCTCTGACCGTTCCGACTTCATGAACTTGAGGCGGGCGGGCGTGGCGTAGAACAGGTCGCGGACCTCGACGCGGGTGCCGTGGGGGCCGGGGAAGGCGGCGGGGGCGACGGGCCGCTGGTCGCCACCCTCGACGGTGATGGCGTGGGCGTCGCCGACGGTGCCCCCTTCAGTTTTTGGGCGGCTGGTGATGGTCAGGCGGGCGACGGAACCGATAGAGGGCAGGGCCTCGCCGCGAAAGCCCAGGGTGGAGATGCGCAGCAGGTCGACGTCGCCGGCGTCGTCGGGCTCCAACTTCGACGTCGCGTGGCGTTCGACGGCGAGCGCCAGCTGGTCGGGGGCCATGCCGTGGCCGTCGTCGGCGATCAGGATGCGGGCGAGGCCCCCGCCGTCGGCCTGGATCTCTATGCGGCGGGCGCCCGCGTCCAGCGCGTTCTCGACCAGTTCCTTGATGGCGCTGGCCGGGCGTTCGACCACCTCGCCGGCGGCGATGCGGTTGACGGTCTCGGGCGGGAGGCGGCGGATGGGCATGGGATTCGGCACCTTAGCCTATCCCTTCTCTCCGCTCATCCCCGCGAAAGCGGGGACCCAGTGCTTTGGGCGCTGGCTGGAGGAGTGTTCGTTTCGACCGCTATCCCTGACGCCCTGCCTCACAACAGAACTGGGTCCCCGCTTTCGCGGGGATGAGCGGAAATATTGAGTGTCGTCATGACCACGATCCAGATGACCGAGCGGCAGAAGAAGGGGTTCGCAACGGCGCAGGCGAGTCCGGGGCCGTGGAGCGGATGAGCGGCTGACGACGGTAGTGGACCTGGACGAAGCGGCGGCGGTGGACGGGGAGATCGCGCGGGTCTTCGAGGCGGCGGCGGAGCGGGGTTGACTAGAAGAGTCGCTTATCCGTAACGGGATCGACAATCTCAGCAGCCTGCTCGATCAACCGCTTCGCGTTCCACTCCTCTTGGCGCTTTCGCGACCGCTGCTCAACAATCTCCGAAAACTCGGCGAAATCTGGCAGCCAAAGCACATCCTTGAGGACGCGAAGGCCCCAAATGCTCAGCTTCCAATCGCTTGTATACTCGGTTGATCGCTCGTCCATGGAGCAGGCGAAAACTAGCTCGCCCTCGCGGGCTACTGTGACCTCACCATAGCGGTCTCCATAGCCATCCGGTGTGTAGCCACGCCCTTTGTCCAAAAAATCGACATCGTAGGCGCGCCCAGCGATGGTGATTGAATATCCTTTGGTTTGATGGTGGCTGGTGCCCGTGGGTTGCTTGGGCCGGACAGCCGTCACCTCCAGGCCGTATCGTGGAAGGTCGTCTAGCTCGCCTTTTTCCTTCCAAGCATCCCAGTGCCACGTATGACGGAGAATGTTCGAAAACATCGGCTCGATACCAGCTTTACGAAGAAAGGTCTGGGCTCTTTCCAACCGCTGCTTCTTTTCCAGAAGGCCGAGCGCTGCTTCGTCTTTTGCGCGCTGTTCGTCGAAGTGTTGCTTCACACCAGATCGAATCCGGCCGACCTCCTCCAACACGTCTTGGGAGAACTCAGGGTCAGGTTGCCCTGTAGAGGGTGCATGCGCTGCGGGCACTTGTTCGCCCGAGGGCCCGAAAACAGTGTCCAGAAGCCACTTCAAGGGTTTTCGCTGGCTTGGCATTTAGACCCTCCTACGCACCGACAATATCGGAGAACGGAGCGACGCCAAGAAGGGACTATGGCTTCACTTCTTGAACGGCGACAGCTCCGCCGTCAGCCCCGCGATCTCCGCCTCAACGCCCTTCCGCTCCTGCTCCAGATAGCGCTCCACCGGCACGCGCAGGGCCGGGTCGACGATGTGGTGGGCGGAGTAGACGGGGGACGGCAGATAGCCGCGGGCGATCTTGTGCTCGCCCTGGGCACCGGCCTCGACGCGGGACAGGCCGCGCGAAATGGCGAAGTCGATGGCCTGGTAGTAGCAGAGCTCGAAATGCAGGAAGGGGACCTCCTCCAGCGCGCCCCACTGGCGGCCGTAAAGGGCGTCCGTGCCGATGAAGTTGAGGGCCCCGGCGATGGGGGTGTCGTCCCGGAAGGCCATCATCAGGGCAATGCGGTCGGCCATCGTCTGGCCCACCATCGAGAAGAAGGCGCGGGTCAGATAGGGGCGGCCCCATTTGCGCTCGCCGGTGTCCTGATAGAATTCGAAGAAGGCGTCCCAGTGGGCTTCGGTGATGTCCGATCCGGTCAGGACGCGGATGTCCAGCCCGGCCTGGGCGTCGCGGCGCTCTCGCCGGATGGTCTTCCTGCGGTTGGACGACAGGGCGGCGAGGAAGTCGTCGAAGGTGGCGTAGCCGTCGTTCCGCCAGATGAACTGCATGTCCTGACGGCGCAGCAGGCCGAGCGCGCCCATCTGGCTCCACTCGGGTTCGGTCGGGAAGTTGACGTGCAGCGACGACACCTGCAGCCGCTCGGTCAGGGTGACGGCGCCGTGGATCAGGGTCTCGCGCACCCGGGCCGCGTCGGCGTCGGGGTGGGTCAGCAGGCGCGGGCCGGTCGCGGGGGTGAAGGGGACGGCTGAGAGCAGCTTGGGGTAATAGCGCCCGCCCGCGCGCTGATAGGCCTCGGCCCAGCTGTGGTCGAAGACGTATTCCCCCTGGCTGTGCCCCTTGAGCCAGAGGGGCATGACGCCGATCAAACGGTCGTCCCGGTCGTCGCGCAGGGTGATGTGGCGGCCGCCCCAGCCCTGGCGCGGGACGGCGCTGCCCGAGGCCTCGCAGGCGTTGAGGAAGTCGAAGCTGACGAAGGGATCGCCGGTCGGGGCGGCGCAGGCGTCCCACGCCTCGCGGCCGATGGCCGAGAGGGTGTCGTGGACCTGGAGGGTGACGTCAGTCAATGCCGCTCATCCCCGCGGAAGCGGGGACCCAGTGCCTTGGACGATGGCTGTTGGCGCATTGCCGCCGCCCGTCATCCCCGACACCCTGCCTCACAAAAGAACTGGGTCCCCGCTTCCGCGGGGATGAGCGGAGAGCGTGGGTTCACTTGACCTCCACCACCGCATCCACCTCCACCGCAAAGCCCAGCGGCAGCTGGTAGACGCCGACGGCGGAGCGGGCGTGGCGGCCGGCGTCGCCGAACACCTCGACCATCAGGTCCGAACAGCCGTTGATGACGGCCGGGATGGCGGTGAAGCCCGGGCCCGCCTGGACGAAGCCGCCCAGCTTGACGATGCGGACAACCCGGTCGAGGTCGCCGTCCAGCGCGGCGTTGATCTGGGCCAGCAGGTTGATGCCGCACAGGCGGGCGCCGGCGCTGGCCTGTTCCGGGGTCACGTCCTCGCCCACCGTGCCCTTCAATCCGCCCGAGGCGTCGTTCGACAGCTGGCCCGAGATGTGGAGCAGGTTCCCGGTCCGCACGAAGGGCACATAGTTGGCCACGGCCGCGGCGGGCTGGGGCAGGGTGATGCCGAGTTCGGTCAGGCGGGCGTGGATCGACATGTCAGGGCTCCATAGGGGGTCGGGGGCGGTTTAGCGCGGGCGACGCGCGGCGTCTCCTCCCCATGCGTCGCATGGGGAGGTGGATGCGAGCCCTTGCGAGCAGACGGAGGGGTTCTGGCCGCCGCGAAGAACCCCTCCGTCACTTCGCTGCGCTTCGTGCCACCTCCCCATCGCTGCGCGATGGGGAGGAGACATTAACCCGTGTGTGCCATGCTGCGCCCATGGAAACGCTCTCGCCCTCTCAAGTCGCGGCGTTCAACGCCGTCCGTGCGCGCCTGACGTCCGACGAACGGACGCGGGTCGACATCGCCTCGGTCGAGGCCGTGGACCCGGCGGTCGCCGCCGCGCCCCACTGGAACTTCGACCTGCCCAGCCACGCGGCCGACGCCGCCCTGGGGCCGGACGCCACCGACGCCATGCGCCGGGCCCTGGTCGCGACCTGGGCGCTGGAGCTGCCGGGCAGAGCGAAACAGGCGCGGCTGCCGGGCGAGGTGATGGAGCTCTATCCTTACTGGCTGGACAGGATGGCCGGGTTCCTGACGGCGGCCGGTGACACCGGCGCGGCCTATGACGCCGACCACTGGGCCAAGGACGTGCGCATGGCCCTGGTACTGAGCGTGCCGGGGGCCCGGACCCAGACCATCGACCTGTCCTCGCCCATGGGGCCGGGGCAGGTGGTCAAGAACGGGCGCGACGGCCACGGCTGGGGCCAGCTGGTCCACTATGTGCGGGCCCAGGGCTGGAAGCGGCCGTGGCTGGAGGTGCACACCGAGAGCCGCCAGCTGGAAGACTTCAACGAGGCCGGATGGGACCGCGCCTGGGCCACGGCGGCGGCGATCTGCAGGACGCGGCCGGAGCTGGCCGGGATGATCGGGTCCAGCTGGTTCTACGATCCGCCGCTGGAGACCATCAGCCCGCGTCTGGCCTATCTGCGGCTCAATCCGCTGAAGGGCGGGGCCTTCATCATCCATCAGGGCCCGGGTGAGATCCACACCGAGAGGGCCGGGACCAGTTCGCCGACGCGGAAGGCCCTGATCGACAGCGGCGAATACACGCCGCGCTCCTGGCTGGTGGCCTGGCCGCGCGCGACGCTGATCCCGTGGTCGGAGAAGAGGGCGGCGGAGCAGCGCGCCGCGGCCATGGCGATGGCCGAGGCGGCCTGACACCCTTTCCCGGGTTTGCGGCGATCCGCGACGCCCGCTAGAGCATCGGCTCCTCCGCCCAGCCGAAGACGCCCGCCATGCACGATATCCGCGCCCTCCGTGAGACCCCCGAGACCTTCGTCGCGGGGTGGCGGTCGCGCGGCGTCGAGGACGCGCAGGCCATCGTGGATCAGGCGCTGGCGCTGGACCTGAGCCTGCGCGCCGCCCAGACGGCGGGGCAGGAGGCGCTGGCGAAACGCAATGCCGCCTCAAAGGCCATCGGCGCGGCGATGGGCAAGAAGGACATGGCCGAGGCCGACCGGCTGAAGGCCGAGGTCGAGGGGCTGAAGTCCGAGATCGCGGCGCAGGAGGCGGTTGAGGCCGAGACGGGCAAGGCTCTGCGTGACCTGCTGGCGGCGCAAAAGAACCTTGCGGCCGACGACGTGCCAGATGGCGAGGACGAGGCCGGCAATGTCGAGGTCTTGCGATGGGGGACGCCGGGGGACGGCGGCCCGGCGAAGGATCATGCCGATCTGGGCGAGGCGCTGGGGCTGCTGGACTTCGAGGCGGCCGCGAAGATGTCGGGGGCGCGGTTCGCCGTATTGAAGGGCGGGCTGGCGCGGCTGGAGCGGGCCATCGGCCAGTTCATGCTGGACCTGCAGACCGCCGGGCACGGCTATCTGGAGGTCAATCCGCCCCTGCTAGTACGCCGCCCGGCAATGTATGGCACCGGGCAACTTCCGAAGTTTGAGGATGATCTCTTCAAAATTCCCGGGATGGAACTCGATTGGCATCTTCCCGATGGGTCGGTTGTTCGAGATGAAGAGTTGTCTGACAGATTTCTCATCCCCACCGCCGAGGTCTCCCTGACCAACCTCGTGCGCGAGACGATCCTGTCCGAGGACGAACTGGCCACGCCGATGCGGCTGACGGCGCTGACGCCCTGCTTCCGGGCGGAAGCGGGCTCTGCCGGGCGGGATACAAGGGGGCTGATCCGCCAGCACCAGTTTTCCAAGGTCGAGCTGGTCTCGATCGCGCGGCCGGAGGATAGCGAGGCCGAGCACGAGCGGATGACGGGGTGCGCGGAAGCCGTGCTGCAAAAGCTGGAGCTGCCCTATCGGCGCATGCTGCTGTGCAAGGGCGACATGGGCTTCTCGGCGCGGAAGACCTTTGATCTCGAGGTCTGGCTGCCCAGTCAGGGGACCTATCGCGAGATCAGTTCCTGCTCCAACTGCGGGGACTTCCAGGCCCGGCGGATGGACGCGCGGTTCAAGCGCGCGGGTGAGAAGAAGACCGAGTTCGTGCACACCCTGAACGGGTCGGGGCTGGCGGTCGGCCGTACTCTTGTCGCCATCATGGAGAACTATCAGGATCAGGACGGGCGGATCGCCGTGCCGTCCGCCTTGCTGCCCTATATGGGTGGCGTCACGCACGTTGGATAATCAACCTCCGCTCATCCCCGCGAAAGCGGGGACCCAGTGCTTGAGTGAGGCAGGGTGAACGGGATCAGGGTCAGCCTCGATTTCGTCAGGCCGGTCGCCCAAAGAACCGGGTCCCCGCTTTCGCGGGGATGAGCGGAATAAAGAGGGATTAGCAAGATGAAGACGATGCTTGCGGTTTTGGCTCTGGTTGTTGCGGCCCCCGCCGTCGCGGAAGCCCCCGTCCAGCCCGCCGTGTCCGGGATCACGACCTTCGAGGGGTGGATCCGGGTGTCGGGCGAGGAGTTCCACCTGGTCGCCAACGAGAACCGCTATCGCTCGGGCCGGTCGCGGCCCTGCGTCTCGGGGGCCCTGCCGCGCGATCTGCAGCGCACGGTCAGCGACTATGTCGGCCAGAAGGTGCGGATCACCGCTGTGACCATGGCCTGGTCCGACGACCTGCCCGGCGACCGCTTTACCCACGAGGGCTCCAACATCCGCAACGACTGCGACAGCGACGTCGTGATCCTGGCGACCGATATCGACGCCATCGCCTGACGGGCTTGCGGATCAGGTCCGCTTTCGTCATTCCGGGCGAGGGCGCGAAAGCGCCGTAGACCCGGAACCCAGCGGCGCGCGAGAGCGCGAAACTGTCACGCATGCGGCCGCTGACGCATTTCGCCTTTGCTTCGCTTCGGCGCCGCTGGGTTCCGGGTCTTTGCTGCGCTTCGCCCGGAATGACGAAAGAAGAGATGCGTATACTCCTCACCAACGACGACGGCATCGAAGCGGACGGCCTCGGATGTCTTGAGCGCATCGCGCGGACCCTGTCCGACGATGTCTGGACCGTCGCGCCGCAGGAGGAACAGTCGGGCAAGGGACGGGGGATCACCCTGACCGAGCCGTTGCGCGTCAACCGGCTGTCGGAGCGGCGGTTCTCGGTGACGGGGACGCCGACCGACTGTGTCGTTCTGGCGGTCAACGACATCCTGCCCGAGCGGCCCGATCTGGTGCTGTCGGGCGTCAACCGGGGGCACAACGTCGGGGAGGACTGCTCCTATTCCGGCACGGTCGCGGGGGCGCTGCAGGGCATGGCCTTCGGCATCCGCTCCATCGCCCTGAGCCAGAGCCTGGAGCGGTTTCACGACGAGGTCGTGGCACGCTGGGACACGGCCGAGGCCTTTGCCCCCGCCATCATCAGCCGGCTGCTGGCCCAGCGCTGGAACGACAGTGTGGTGATGAACCTGAACTTCCCCGCCCGCGCGCCGGAAGACGTCACCGAGATCGAGGTGACCGTGCAGGGCTTCCGTCAGGCCGGAGAGATGCATGCGGTGAAACGCACCGATATGCGCGGCCGCGACTACTACTGGATGAGTTTTCGCGGGACCAAGCAGGACCACGCGCCGGGCACCGATCTGCGGGCCATGGACGACGGCAAGATCTCGGTCACGCCGCTGCACATCGACCTGACCCACAGGGAGAGCGTGCACGACCTGAAGGGCGTGCTGGGCGGGGTGCCGCCCCGGAGCCTTGCGCCGGGATGAACCTGAGAGACGACCGGGCCGGGCGGTTGATCCTGTCGCTGCGGCAGCAGGGGGTGACGGACCCGCGCGTGCTGTCGGCGATGGAATCCATCGACCGCGCCGTGTTCGTGCATGAGACCTTCATGGACCAGGCGTGGGAGGATCGGGCCCTACCGATCGACTGCGCCCAGACGATCAGCCAGCCCTATATCGTCGGCCTGATGACCCAGGCGCTAGGGGTCGAGCCGCGCCACCGGGTGCTGGAGATCGGCACGGGCAGCGGATACCAGTGCGCGGTGCTGAGCCGGCTGGCGCGCTATGTCTATTCGGTCGAGCGATACCGCAGCCTGCTGGTCGAGGCGGAGGCGAAGCTCAAGACGCTGCAGATCGACAATGTCATCACCCGCCATTCCGACGGGGGCCAGGGCTGGCCCGAACAGGCGCCGTTCGACCGGATCATGGTCACCGCCGCCGCGCCCACCGAGCCGACGGAACTGCTGAAACAGCTTAAGCCGGGGGGTGTTCTGGTCGCGCCGGTCGGAAAGACCTCGGTACAGATGCTGCACCGCTACGTCGGTCAGGAGGACGGCAGCTTCCGCCGCGAGAGCCTGTGCGAGGTGCGGTTCGTGCCGCTGGTCGAGGGGACGGCGAAGGAGGGGTGATCCTCGGCGTCTCCTCCCCATTGGCCAGGCGGCCAACAGGGAGGAGACGGTGCCCCATTAACCTTTCCGCCCCACTTTCGTGCCGTTTGGCGGCTTGGCTTGGAGCGCGACGCGGGGCATGTCGGACACGATGAACGGGGAGGGGCGAATGGGTCTCACGAACTGGATGAGGGCGGGCCTGGTTGCCCTGCTCGGCATGGCCGCGACGGCCTGTGTCAGCTATCCGGAGGCTCCGCGCTATTCGACCCGGCCGATGCCGGGCTATGGCGCGCCGGGATCGAATGCCCCGACCTATGGAGGTGCGCCCGCGCCGCCGCCCTATGAGGCCCCGCCGCCGGCGACGGCTCCGGTCGAGCGGATCGAGGGCGGGGCCCTGCCGCCGCCCGTGTCGAGCGGGTCGACCGTTGCGCCGCCCGCCTATGTGACCCCGAGCGCGCCGCCGACCGTCAGCGCCGGCGCGGCCTATGTGATCCAGCCGGGCGACACGATCTCGGGCGTCGGGCGCCGCTTCCAGACGCCGGTGCAGATCCTGATCGACCTGAACGGGCTGGGGCCGCGCGGGGCGATCGTGCCGGGGCAGTCGGTGATCCTGCCCGACAGCGCCGTCGACGTCGGCCCGGACCCCTATGCCACCGGCCCGACGCCCGTCGGCGTGATGGTGCCCGAGAACGGCATTGCCCCGCCCCCACCCCCGCCGCCGTCGGGCAATCCGGCCCTCCCGCCGCCCCCGCGCCAGCCAGCGAGCGGCGGCCAGACAGGGAGGGCGACGCCGGGCTCGGTTTCGCTGCAATGGCCGGTCCGGGGCGAGATCGTCCGCCGGTTCGGTCCGGTCGGGCTGGGTGAACGCAACAACGGCATCAATATCGCGGCCCCCGCCGGAGCCCCCGTCGTCGCGGCCGCCGATGGCGTGGTGGGCTATGTCGGCGACGATCTGCCCGACCAGGGACTGACAGTCCTTATTACCCATCGGGGCGGCTGGCGCACGGTCTATGGCCATCTGGGCTCGGCGACCGTGGACGACAATCAGGACGTCCGGGCGGGCCAGCAGATCGGGACCGTCGGACTGACGGCGGGGGACGGACGACCGTCGATGCATTTCGAGACCCGCCGGATGCGCGGGGACGAACCGGTCGCGATCGACCCCCTGACGGTGCTTCCGCGCTAGCGGCGTTGCATTGTCGGGGCCTCGGCCCTAGGTATCGCGCCTCGTTTTCAATGGGCGCCCGACGAGGCCTGCCCTTCCGTCGGGAAAGACACCATGACCACCACCGCTGACGGCGGCATCGTCGCCTTGATCGTGCAGTTCCTGCCGTTCGTCGCCATCTTCGTGCTGTTCTACTTCCTGCTGATCCGTCCGCAGCAGAAGCGGGCCAAGGAGCATCAGGCGCTGATCGCGGCGGTGAAGCGGGGCGACGTGATCGTCCTGTCCTCGGGCCTGATCGGCAAGGTGACCCGCGTGGAAGACGCCGAGGTCAATGTCGAGATCGCGCCCAGCGTCAATGTCCGTGTGGTCAAGGCCATGATCGCGGAGGTCCGCAACCGCACCGCCATCGCCGCCAACGATTCCAAGCCCGCCGCCAAGGCCTGATTGGCCAGTTTGCTGAACCGGAACCTCCGTCCATGATTCAGCTGTCGCGCTGGAAGGTCATTGTCGTCGTCCTGTCGGTCGTGTTCGGGGTGCTGTTCGCCCTGCCGAACATGCTGACGCCTTCGCAACGCGAGGCCCTGCCGGGCTTCCTGCCCAGCGGCGTGCTGAACCTCGGGCTCGATCTGCGCGGTGGCTCCTACCTGCTGCTCGAGGTCGACACGGCCGAACTGCGCGAAAAGCGGGTCACCAACCTGGTCGAGGACGCCCGGGTGTCCCTGCGCGAGGAGGGCGTGGCCGTTACCGCCATCGCCCGCGAGGATCGCGGCGTTCTGGTGACGCTGACCAATCCCGCCCAGCAGGGAGCGGCCTTTGAGGCCCTGCAGCAGGCGGCGGGGGCCCCGGGCCCCAACGGCCAATCGGACCGCCAGGCGCAGCGGGTGGGCGCAAACCGGGTCCGCCTCGCCTTCACCGATGTGGCCTGGAACGGCATGGCCTCGCAGGCCGTGGACCAGTCGATCGAGGTGGTGCGTCGCCGGATCGATTCGCTGGGCACACGCGAGCCGTCCATCACCCGTCAGGGCGCCGACCGGATCGTCGTCCAGGCCCCGGGCGAAAGCGACCCGGCCGCGCTGGAGCGCGTGATAGGCCAGACGGCGCAGCTGACCTTCCAGATGGTCGACGTCGAGAACCAGCAGGCCGCACTGCAGTCCGGCCTGGTGCCGCCCGACTCCGAGGTCCTGCAGGACGAGCTCGGGACGCCCTATCTGGTCAAGCGCCGCATTCTGGTTTCGGGCGAGAACCTGACGCGGGCCAGTGTCGGTGCCGACCAGAGCGGCCGCCCCGCCATCGACTTCCGCTTCGACGGCCAGGGCGCACGCCGCTTCGGCGAGACGACGGCGCAGAACATCGGCCGGCCTTTCGCCATTATCCTCGACGGGCGCGTGATCTCGGCCCCGACGATCCAGGGCGCGATCACAGGGGGCACGGGCCAGATCACCGGCAGCTTCTCGATCGAGTCGGCGTCCGAGCTGGTCAATCTTCTGAACGGCGGCGCGCTGCCGGCCCCGCTGTCGGTCGAGGAGCGGCGCACCGTGACCGCCGAACTCGGGGCCGACGCCGTGGCGGCCGGGGCCCTGTCCACCGCCATCGCCTTTGCGATCATCATCGTCTTCATGTTCCTGTCCTACGGCCTGCTGTTCGGCGGCGTATCGGTGCTGGGGCTGTTGCTGAACGGCCTGCTGATCATCGCGGCCATGTCGATGACCCAGGCGACCCTGACCCTGCCGGGTATCGCCGGCCTGATCCTGACCTTTGCCGTGGCGGTCGACGCCAATGTGCTGATCTATGAACGGATGCGCGACGAGGCGCGGGCGGGGCGATCTGTCATCGCCTCCATGGACGCCGGCTTCAACAAGGCCTGGGGGACGATCCTGGACGCCAACGTCACGACCCTTTTCGCGGCCCTGATCATGTTCCTATTCGGCGCGGGGCCGGTGCGTGGCTTCGCCTGGACCCTGACCATCGGTGTGTTCACCTCGGTGTTCTCGGCCGTGCTGGTGGCCCAGGTGCTGCTGGCCTACTGGCTGAAGGTGCGCCGGCCCAAGACCCTGCCGATCGCGGAGTGATGGCGATGACCTGGTGGCCCCTGATCAAGATCGTTCCGATCAAGACGAACCTGAAGTTCGTTCGCTTCGCCAAGCTGTTCGGCACCCTGTCGGCGGTGCTGTGCATCGCCTCGATCATCAGCGTCGTCTATCCGGGCATGGTGCTGGGCATCGACTTCCGCGGCGGGGCGGCGATGGAGCTGACCACCTCGGACGGCCGGGTTCTGGACCTCGAGGAGGTCCGCACCGCCGTCGACGGCCTCGGCATGGGCGATGTCGGGGTGCAGGGGATCGACGACGATTCCAGCGCCATCCTGCGCTTCCAGATCCCCGAGGGCGAGGTCCAGGCCGAGGTCGTCCAGCGCGTCCAGCAGGCCATCACCGCAGACGTCGGAGATGTGACCTATTCGGGCGTCAGTGTCGTGGGGTCCAAGGTCTCGGGCGAGCTGTTCACCTCGGGCCTGCTGGCGCTCGGCGCGGCCATCGTGCTGATGTTCGCCTATATCTGGTTCCGGTTCGAGCCGCAGTTCGGCTTCGGTGCCGTGGCCGGCCTGATGCACGACGTGATCCTAGTGTTCGGCCTGATCGTGCTGTTCCGGCTGGAGTTCAACCTGAACATGGTCGCGGCCATCCTGACGGTCATCGGCTATTCCATGAACGACACGGTGGTGGTGTTCGACCGCCTCCGCGAGAACCTGCGCAAGTACAAGACCATGCCGTTGCGGGACGTGATCGACCTGTCGATCAACGAGACCCTGTCGCGGACCATCATCACCGGCGTGACCGCGATCATGGTTCTGGCGGCGCTGGCGGTGTTCGGCGGGGTGGCCCTGTTCGGCTTCTCCATCGCCCTGATGGCCGGCATCATCATCGGCACCTATTCCTCGGTCTATGTCGCCGCGCCGATCATCCTGCTGTGGGGCGTCAAGCGCGGCGAGTTCGCCGAAGAGGCCAAGGCCATCAAACTGGGGATGGCGTCGAAGCCTTAGAGCGTCTTGGGTTTAGTTGGGCGCATATCCGGCATGTTTGAGGTAGTTGGCGCATTCTGAGGGGCTGAAGCGGTCGAGCAGTTGGCCGATGCGTCGCCATGTGTCCTCGACGGTTCTCTCGTC
>Ga0247843_1001910_pt1 | contig 39961 bp, 47 predicted proteins | sample LaCruzMarch2017__FD_192420 | JGI IMG/M metagenome (GOLD analysis project Ga0247843, IMG submission 192420) | Freshwater microbial communities from meromictic Lake La Cruz, Castile-La Mancha, Spain - LaCruzMarch2017_8m | ecosystem: Environmental > Aquatic > Freshwater > Lake | place: Spain...
AAGTGAAGGCCAAGGCGTTGAAAACCACCCTTTACCAGATCAGGCAGAATTTGTTTTACAACTATCTAAAAGCTGAATTGAAAAACCCTACAATTGCGGCTTATTCTGGGGTATAGCGAAAGTCCTATAGTTAAAACAATGAGAAGAAGAAGTGATTTCATGTTACCCCCTAGGTAAGCGTAAAAGTATGTTGAAAAGATTATGGCAGAACTTAAAAAATTACGTCCTATCGAATAGTGTCAAAAAAGTGACATAGTTTGATGCGACTAACGTTATAAATGACGTGATTAGTTGATTCTAAGATAATTAATGGAGAATTAATTGCCTTTTCGGACTTGGGATGTGGAACGGATTAGGGATAGTTTTTTAGGTTATTTGATTTTTTGTACCAACCATTCATTAAATTTAGCCAATTCTGGGCCGATTAACCTTCCCGCCTGAAATAACAACGTACTCCGCGATTTAAAGTAGCGATAACGCGATTGCCGTTGTTCCATCCTTGCTTCCGACAAGCGCTTTTCGGCACCGAGCAAATCAACAATGGTAACGACACCTAGTTCGTAACCTTTCTTCATGGCATCACGGGATTTTTCACTGGCAGCGAGCTGTCGGTCTGTGGCTAAGCTGCGGGCGGGTGAGGATTGCATATCCAAATAAGCGGCGCGGGTTTGTTTTTCCAATTCGCGGCGTTTTTGTTCTAATTGCATTTCGTTTAGTTTTTTGCGGGCTTTAGCTTCATTTATTCGCGCCGTGGTAATGCCCCCTGTATAGATAGGAACTGTGGCTTGTACCGAGGCGGTGCCGACATCGTAGGCCGATGATTGGCGGTTGTCGAAATTGGTGTCGCTGTAAGTTCCGCTAAGCTGTAATTCAATACGCGGTAAATGTCCGGCCTGATAAGCAGAAATGCTTTGATCGGCAGATTCGACGGCTAGCTTGAGGGCTTGGATTTCGGGGTTGAGTTGTCCGGTTTGTTGTACCCAGTTATCAATATTGCCATCGGGTGCGGGTTGCGGGCTATCTAAACGGGCGGATTGGATACTGGTAACGGCATCGCCTGTCAGTTCGCGCAGTTTTTCTAGGGCGATACGGGCGTTATTGTCGTTTTCAATCAGTTGCGTGCGTAGCGTTTCGGTGCGCGCTTCGACTTCGTATAAATCGGTGACCATAGCCATTTGCCGAGCTTGCATGGCTTTAACGCGCGCCAATTGCTGTTCGGTTGAGTGTAATTCGGCGGCGACAATTTGGCTTTTATCGGCGGCTTCTAGGGCATCAACATAACGTTCTATCAGATTAGCAATCAGTTTTTGGTGAGCATTAAGCAAGTCTTGTTCGCTTTGCGAGGTGCGTGCTTCTTGGCTTTTCATCAGCAAATAAGCTTGTAGATCGAACAGTGGTTGCCTAATGTTGACCGATGCCCGCTCGCCTGGGTAATCACTGGTAAAGTCCCGACCGGAAAAACTGTCTTGGCTATGGTAGCGGTTTAATGAATAGCTGCCAATGACGTTAACTTGCGGAAGCAATTCACCAAAACTGCGGTCTTCTTGGGCGCGAACAATATCAACGGTGTATTGGCTAGCCAGTAATTCCGGCGACGCTAAGACGGCGCGTTCATATAAACCTAGCAAATCATCGCCAGCGTGGGCGTTTAGGCTTAAGGCGATACCCGCCGCGAGTAAACTAAATCGGCGCATGTTCAATCCTCAATTAAAGAGCGGGCAAAAATATTGCTGAGCGGCTGCATCAGGTATTCAAAAAAGGTGCGGTCGCCGGTGTTGATAAGCACTTCGGCGGGCATACCCGGCAGTAAAATCAAACCTTTATCCGCCAATTCTTGTAAGCCTTCGCTGTCGACTTCAACCCGTGCCAGATAATAGCTGATTTGGTTTTTATCATCGGTGAGCCGATCTGCTGATAAAGCCAGCAGATGACCGTTAATTTTTGGAGTTTTCGCACTTTTAAAGGCACTAAAGCGAATTTCGGTGCTTTGCCCGATATGCACGCGGTCAATATCCAATGGCGAGACTTGCGCTTCAACAATCAATTTTTCTTGCTGCGGTACGATGTCCAGCAAATGCCCACCGGGCGGGATGACTGCGCCCAAGGTGTGGACGGTCAAGCCCAATACCATGCCTGCTTCCGGCGCTTTGATGATGGTGCGGGTTACGGTGTCCGACAGCCATTGGGTTTTTTCGCGCAATTCCGACAATTCCGCCTGCGCTTTGCTGAGTTCATCGACCACTTCGCGTTGGAATTCCTTTTCGATTTGCAGGATTTTCAAAGCGATTTCGCTGATTTGGGTTTGCGCGGTGGCGATGTTGGCGGTGAAATCGCCTTCATCACCTTGGGCTTCCGCTAGACGGCGTTCCAATTCGGTGACTTTTTGTTTTTCCACATAGCCTTCTTTGAGCATCGCGCGGAAATCCACCAGCTCTTTATTTAATGATGCGGCTAAGTTATTGCGGCTATTTTTTTGCGCGCGGATGCCTTCAATTTTGGCGGCAAGTTGGTGGCGTTGTTCTTGCAAAATGCCGATTTCGCCATTGCGTGAGCGTTGACGCACGGTGAAGGATTGGTCTTGCAGGCGCATCGCTTCTTGGGCGCGGACATCGGTCGTGGTTTGCATTAATAATTCTGGATAGGCCACTTTGCTTTTGCCGTCGCGTTCGGCGGTCAACCGTGCTTCACGGGCGAGGGCGGAGAACAATTGCCCGCGCAAGGTTTGTAGTTGGGCGCGTGAGGAGGTGTCTTCCAGTTCCAGCAAGATTTGGCCTTTGGTAACGGTGTCACCATCGCGGACGCTGATGGCTTTGACGATGCCGCCTTCTAAATGTTGTACGGTTTTGCGGTAGCCTTCTACAGTAATCGTGCCGGGGGCCAGTGCGGCGCTGCCTAGTGGTGCTAATACCGACCAAGCACCAAAAAAGCCGAACACCACAATAATCATTAGATAACCAAAGCGGCGCACCGGGCGGTCGTCGGCATAGAGGTTGATGTCCATTTGGTCGCTGTCAGATTTTGGTGAAAATAAGCTCATGCTTAGCCCTCCTGTTTGGCTGCTAAATTAGGTTGTTGCTGACGTTGGTTCAATTTCGCCAGCACTTCATCGCGCGGCCCGTCCAATACCAGTGCGCCTTCATTTAATACCATGATGCGGTCGACCATGCCTAAAATGCCAACACGGTGGGTGATGACAATCACGGTGCAGCCACGGACTTTTAGGGCAACTAACGCCCGTGCCAAGGCTTGTTCGCCTAAATCATCGAGGTTGGAATTGGGTTCGTCCAGCACCACCAGCACCGGATCGCCGTACAAGGCGCGGGCGAGGCCGACGCGCTGGCGTTGTCCGGCTGACAATAAGCCGCCTGTGCCGCCAATTTCAGAATCGTAGCCTTTGGGCAATTGTAAAATCATTTCATGGACGCCCGCCGCTTGTGCGGCAGCCACGACTTTGTTGCTGTCCAACTCGCCAAAGCGGGCGATATTGTCGGCAATCGTGCCATCGAATAATTCTATATCTTGCGGCAAATAGCCAATGCCAGGGCCAACTAGGCTGCGGTCAAGTTGCGAGACATCTGCGCCGTCAAAGCGGATCACGCCGTTGGCGGTCGGCCAAATGCCTAGCAACGCCCGCGCTAAAGTTGATTTACCGGAGGCACTTGCACCGATCAGGGCGATAAATGTACCTGCCTGAATACTGAAATTAACACCTTTAATAACGGCAGTTTTTGAACCTGGTGGAACGATGACCGCTTGTTCGGCGCTCAAATTGCCTTTTGGCATCGGCAGCGGCATCCGTTCCGGTTCTGCTGGAAATTGTCCTAGCAGCGTGTTTAAGCGTTCGTAAGCGGTACGGGCGGATAAGAATTGTTTCCAGCTGCCGATCATCAAGTCGATAGGCGCTAAGGCACGGCCTAGTAAGATAGAGCCGCCAATCATCAGGCCGGGGCTGATTTGTTTGTCGATAGCCAACCACGCGCCTAAGCCTAAAATCAGCGATTGCATGGTGACGCGGTAGGTTTTTGATAAGGCGGCAATCAAGCCCGCTTTTTCGCTGGCGACCGCTTGCAGCATGATGAGTTTTTGTTGTTTTTCCTGCCAGCGTGTCATCAAATCCGGCAACATGCCCAAGGTGTGTACAACTTCGGCGTTGCGGAGGTTGCGGGCGGTGGTGTTGGCGTTTTCTACCGAGATTTTATTGGCTTGTTCCAAATCGTCGTGGGTAGCGCGTTCATTCCAGATGGCTAATAAAATCAATAATACCGCAGAAAAAATCGCTACCACGCCAAATGCCGGATGGAATAAAAACAGCAGGCCGACATACACGGGCAACCACGGGGCATCAAAAAACGCGAACAGGCCGTTGCCTGTTAAAAATTGCCGCAACACCAGCAAATCGCTAAGCGGCTGGGTACTGCTTCTGCCGCCGCTCATCAGTGATTGCCGGAACAGCACTTTATATAAGCGTTCGTTCAGCAGTAAATCAAAGCGGGTGCTGACCCGTATCAAAATTTGCGAACGCACCCATTCCAATGCGCCGAGCATGATAAACAACACCACTGCTAAAATCGTCAACATCAGTAAGGTTGAGGTACTGCTACTGCTCAAAACCCGATCGTACACTTGCATCATATAAATAGATGGCAACAGCATCAGCAAGTTAATGAACAAACTGAAAATGGCGGCAGATTGGAAGGAGTGGCGGCACAGACGGATGGCTTGGGCGAGTTCTGAATCGGGTAAGCGCATGGGGTATTGAAATGATTATTTAGTTGGGGTTTTAGATTTTAGTGGTGAAATCACATTGTTAGGCGATTTAAACCTACCACCCAGATTCCATTTTCTTTCCTCTATTTCAGTGTAAATAAAGCCATCGGCATGAAGGTCGCCATCGTTGTCTTCCCAGGGCGAAACCCAGATACGCATCACTTGTGGTTGGGTCCGAATAGGAATGGGTTGCTCAATAGTTGGGATTGGAACTGGGCTGGCATTAACGTGGATAGTTTTTTTATCGTCTGAATTACTTGTATTGTTATCGGGTTTTACGAAGTCCGTATTATTTGTCGACTTATAAATCTCACGGGTGGATTTACAGTGGACACCGTCAGTACCACCTGGACAAGAAAATTCGCTTTTGCCTAGACTAAATACAGAGCAGCCAGTTGTTAAAACAACGAGAACTAGAACTAAGCATTTATTTACCATTAATTTGATTATCAAGGTCTTTCTCCAGTAAGGTTTTAAATGATTTGACCGCACCCTTATAAGTATTGTGTGACGGCAGGTAAATCAAGGGAACAGCCTGTATTTCCAGCATTTTGGTTGCAACTACTGCCTTTTGTAGTGGCTTAAGATCACATGAGCCTTCCTGCCTTACCAAGGGGGGGAGTTTGGAGTAGTCTTTGGTTAATAACGCCTGAACGGATTGGGCTTTGTCCTTGTTGCATAGTAGTTGCTTAGTAAGTTCAGCGGACTTGCTGCCAAGAACCGGCACCACTACCAGTTTGAATGTGTAGTCATTTGCTAGGGCTTCTATCTGGCTAATTAGGGTGTGGCAATGGTCACATTGGGGGTCGGTAAATATCGTCACCTCCCGTTTTCCGCTACCGACAGTCAATGTGGACAATTCATCTGGGTTTATGCCGATTTTTCGTAAATCGACTTTTTCAATGTCCTGGGTATCCGCTACGGACGTGATCTGCTTACCACGCCACATATCCACCAACTTAAAGTTGCCGGCAACTACAAAATGTCCGTTGTCTGTGATCAAAAATGATTTGTCACCCGCTTTTATGAATGACAACCCTGTTACGGGTAGGCGCTTGACTTCATCAATGCTCCGCATGATTTCTTTAACATCTGCTGTTATTTGTGTGTCTGTGGCAGTGGCCTGGGTATTGGGTTGCGCTGAAGCTGGGTTAAAAGAAATGGTTAATAAAATCGGTAAAAATATTTTTGTGATGGAGTGGGGTAATTGGCTCATATAATTCATATTGATGTTAGTTTCTAGTTCCTGAAAAACCACTAATATTGCCCGTAAAATTTTGACCACCGCCTATAGCTCCATAGGTGCCGTGGTGTTTAGTTACAGGGCCATAGGTCGTATTGGTGACACGATCCGGCAAGATGGATGTACTTCTTGATTTCCCAATGAGCGACATTCCCCTCACAAGGATTAAATCAATTTTCCGGCCGGCATCGACTTCGATAACTGGAAATATGTTTTTGGCCATTTCCAAGTAATACGCAGCGAGTTGGTCGGCGGCAGAATGTACGCCGCCGCCGATGGCCTGTCCTCCGACCGCTTCAGGGGAGGGTGATTGGAACTGGCTGGTGGCTGAGGGATTTAAAGCTAATGGCTGGACACGCTGTGGTGTAAACGCCTTGCCAAGCCCTGAAACGAAACCGGAGAGTAGGGCGTTGGCGATAATTTGACCATTTTTACTCACTAGGCGGCCACGGACCCCCGCTTTGCCGTCTTCACCGACCGAGTACGCATCCATTGGTGTTTCAATGACGGTTCCATCATTTTTGACGCATGATAGGCGTTCTGCACGCATATAAGCACGTTCAGAACTTAAGTCGCCATAGCCGCTGGCGATGACGAAACATTCAGCAATATCCATACTATATTTATTGGGCAATATGGCCTCATGTTTGACCCTCAATAATGTTGGGAAAGGATCCATTCGTGATTGGTTTGATGTAGGCGCATCCAGACCCGTCATCAGAACACCGCTTAAAATCGTGCCAGACGGTAGGTAAACGTCAGGGACGCCAGTAACGCCATATTGTTTTTTAATATTGACGGTCTCAATAATACGCTTGCGCTCCTCACGTTTTTTCGCAAGTTCCGTGCTGTTTGCCATCGTGCTGGTCTGCGCGGGTGTGGACGAACCGTTTTTCGTTTTTTTGCCTTCCTCGCCGAATCCAGTGATGACGCGGATTTTCAGACCTGTTTCAACTCCTATATCTGGATCGTTGATGTTAGGTGGTTGTTTGGGTGTTGTTTCGAATCCGTTTTGTCGTGGCCTAGTTTTAGTGGGCGTTGATTTAGAAATACCGGATATGTCGGGCAAAGGAACCTGGTTTTCTAAAATATTTTGGGCACTGGCGATCCGTTTCTCTAATTCTTCATACCGCTGCTTCAGTTCGTTGGTTTGTTCTTTTAAGAGCTTGTTGTTTTCAACCATAAGCTCATTGGCTTCTTTTATTTTTTTGTCTTGTTGTTGGTAGCTTGTGCGGACTTCGGTCAAATCTTCGGTCAGGTTCTTAAGCTTTCCGGCTAAAGCATCCAACGACACTTCGCGGGGGTTTTTGCCATTGAAAAGATTGTATTCAATCTTCCTTGGTTTCTTTGTAGGGGTAATGTCGCCATCTTCGGACGTTGCGACGACTAGTATGGCGGAGAGTAAAAAGACGACGCTACCCCCTCCTAGTAACATAAGCTGCTGTTTCTTTTTTGGGGCAAGATTTTGATAAAAATCCAACAGCCGTTTCTTAGGGTTGTTATCCATGAGTCAAATCCGATAGTTAAAGTAAAGAAGGGCGGTATTCGACATCACGTTCCTGTCCATTGCGGATTAGGACGAAAATTTCAGTTTTATCGCCAGGATTCAACCGAATTTTTGGCCACGATGAGACGGCCATGACTGACTCACTGGCACAAAAAGCCTCTTCAAATAACTTGGGGGCGTAACTTTTATTCTCGGCGACCAACACAACAATGTGCATGTCTTGTCCAGCAAAGGTTTGCCCGTAACTGAATGTCAGGTTGGGGTGATGGCATAGACTTGAAATGCCGGATGGACTGGCTTTTTCATCAAGTGAGAAGCCGGATGGTACTTGTTGTTTAGCCAGGGTCTGCATCATGCCTTTTATGTCTGACAAGTAATCCGATTCTTGGCGAAAGGGCTTCTCCGATTCGGATGATAATACTAGTGATGCGGAGTTGTTATTGTCGGGTTGACGGTCGGATTCAATACGGATTTCCACAGGAGTGGCGAGGTTCACGGGCAACAATTGCAATGAAGTTGCTTGGCCTGTTTCGACATCCGAGATAAACAGGCTCACAGGGGACTCCATATCGGTGGCGACATACACCGCAGCCCCATCAATTTTGGTTTCAACATTGTCCACGGTCAGTACTTTAGGGTTCGCGTAAGGTGTGACTATGCGGTTTAGTTTATTCCTGGCGACTTCAACTGTTTCCGTAATGCCTGGCTTCGAATGGATGGTCACGCCTGTTTTCAGGCTGTGGTTGTCGGGCATTTTTACTTTGGGTGCCGGTGGATTTACGGCCAATAGGGTGGGGCGTTTTTGAAGTTTTGGCTTTGGCAAAGGGGGAGTTGACGCTTCAGTGGACGGAGGTTCTACCGCTGGATAACCGTCTTGCCCATTTTGGTCAACGGGTGGAATCCTGTTAATCACTGAATTGTTTGCAGTAGTTGTTGTTTTAGTGACAGAAGTGTCTTGTTCCATCGACACTTCACTAAATGGCGGTTCTATTAATGGTGGGGAATCTTCGGCGACAGCAATAAAAGATGTGGATACCAGCGATAAAGCAACGATCAACAGCCTGGTTACCGATTTTTTATAGTGGGTTGGGAATACTGTCATTTTAATTTCTCCTGATCATTTTGAGATTGTTTTTTCGCGGCTTCCCTTTTTACTACCGCAACAATTTTAGCCTCGCCTTCATATAGGGCTAGGTTGGTAATAATTGGGGAGTAATTTTTAATGTCGATCTTAAATTCAAACGTTTGAGCGGATGAACTCGATTTAGCGCCTACGCCAGTGATCCAATGCTTACCCGTGACAAATACTTTGTCTGTCTCTGGTTCGTAAGAAACTTTCTTTATTTCAAACGTAGCTGAGACCTTTTCTTCTTTTAACGTATCTAAGTCATTGCGTACTTGATCATTTAGCAATAGCTTTATATCGGGCGTGACCATGTCATTAAGAGACTCGAGGATAAAATCGGCATTTTCTGGTGTTATGTTGCCTAGTAGTGTCGCTGCGTACATGCCCCAGGATTTTTTATAACCTTCGGAGGCTTTGTTCTGGGCAATATCGGCCTGTTCTGACAAACCTTGTGGAACCAAGATCACCAGTTTTTCGGTGTTCAGCACGCCAATCACCAAGATGAAATTAACGAATAACAAAAAGCCGCAAACAATTTTTAGAAATTTGTTTGAATCTTGGAGCCCCAGCCATTTTTGAGTGAAATCTTTATGGTTCATGGTTTAGTGGAAGAATCTGATAAAAGGCAAGGGTAGGGATGTGGGGAACTTGTCTTTAGCATTGATGCCGGCATTCCAGTACAAAGCATGGATCAAAAATCCGTTCGATTGACGGTCTTTAAATTTCTTATAAATTTTCACTAGGAATAACCCAGCGGCTAATAACATTCCCAAATGGTCTGCCATAATGCCAATGGCAAACATGATGGAAAGCAAAATGAATTCATCAAATTCCCAAAACAGCAATTGCTGTGGGTCGTCCAAGTAGTTTGGTATTTGGCGCATGATCAGTTCCTGGTGACGGGGTAGAGTTCTGAGCGGCGGTTTAATGCGCGGCCAGATTCGTTTAAATTGGTCGCTGCGGGTTTATGTTCACCCAAGGGAAGCGTCGAAATAAGGGAAGGTTTTACGCCTTTGGCGATAAGATACTGTCTAACGGCCTGAGCTCGTTGTAATGATAAGCGTTGGTTGTAAGCTGTGCTTCCATAGGAATCGGTGTGGCCTGTAACTTTAATATGCAATATGCCCAGCGGTGCATTTTTGAGCACAAAATGGTTTAATTTTGTGATTTCGGCATCAGACAACGTGACACTGTCAAAAGCAAAGTAAACGGTATTAACGTTTACATCTTCGTGTTCGTGTTTAGATAAGGGAGGCTGTCCGTTGGCGACAAAAGACGCAGCGGGTCGTAAAAGGGATGGTAAAGTCAGTGCGTGCTGAAATGCGGGTTCGATGATCGCTTGGTTTTGAAAACCTTTTATTAGCGCGTAATCCAGATTGGATACCACTGGTGGGGAGTACGATGTCTCTATCATGTAATGGCAGTCATCATCCTTTTTGATAAAGGAGTCGCAACCACTAATCAAAAGGGATATGGCAAGCAAGGACAATAAGTATTTATTCGAATTTTTCATCAAGAATAGTCTCGTAATGTTTAACCTTTTTGGAATAAGCTGCGCCTCGCCCAGCTTTGAAAGAATGATAGCGGGCGACAGCTAGGCGTAAGTCGCCGCCGATACTGACATCTTTTAAAATACCAGCGGCCACCACAATATTGACGCTCGGTTCCAGTAATAGCGTTTTATCCCCGACACGGTGACCATTCCACAGAATATTGACTTGCATTAAACCGACATCAATATTATTGATTCCTTGGTCTAACATTGATGTTAATGACTTTATGGCCGCTTCTTTTGTGGCGTAACGATAAGGGCCAGATTTGATGCTAGCATTCCCTTTGTTAACGTAAATAGTCCATGGCCAAGGGCGGAAAGTACCGTCATCCCATTTCGTCCCCGTTTCTTGCAGAGCAATACCATAAAGCGTATTGGGATGGACGCCGGCTGCCTTGGCGGCCTTTGCCCACAAACTGCGTTGGAGGACATTAGAATCAGCGTGACCACAAATTGGGGGAATAATAAATAACAGCAGAATGAAATAGCGCATTGAATTTAGTCAAAATTAATCAATTTTGATTATTTTAAGCTATTTATATTTAAGACGTCGGGTCGAATAGTATCAAAAAAGTGGCATAATTCGACCCGACAGAATGATTAAACAATAAAGTCGTTGGCGGTAAGGTTGGCAGAAAAGCCAGTTAACAGTACGGAGAAATCTGCGTTACCATCACCGTTTAAGTCGACACTAATAGTCGTGTCTGCACTAATAGAGCCGGAGGCGGCAAATTTTATTTCGCCGGATATGTGATTAAAGTCGGCACCTTTGTCCGTCAGTAAAACCAAAGGAACCGCAGCTGTGTGTAGGTTTGCGAAATTGATTTTGTCTGAACCGCTAGTAAAATCAGTGATGATGTCGGGTGATGCGACTTTAGTATCCCCGACTAAGGTAAATTTGAAGGTATCGTTTCCAACGCCGCCAATTAATGTATCTGTACCCGCACCGCCGTCCAATGTGTCGTCACCGTCCGAACCGGATAAAGTATTGTTTGCGGTGTTACCGATGAGGATGTTGTTGGTTGTATTGCCCGTGGCATTGATTACAGATGTACCAGTCAATGTCAGCGCTTCAACATTGGCAGTTAAAGTAAAACTGACACTTGATTGTACTGTGTCAAATCCTTCGGATGCCGCTTCAATAACTCGGTCACCAATATCATCAATGATATAAATGTCATCACCGAGATTTCCTCGCATTGTGTCTGCGCCTTTTCCGCCATACAATGTATCGTTGCCAGCGTTGGCAGTAATAGTATCGTTACCGGCACCGCCACTGAGGACGTTATTGCCACTATTACCGGTAAGGACATTATTAGTGTCCGTCCCTGTTGCATTAATGTTAGTCGCCCCTGTAAGCGTTAAGTTTTCAACATTAGCGCTGACAATTTTGTAAGTAACGGAGCTAAAGATTGTGTCAGTGCCTTCGTTTAAATTTTCGACAACAGAATCAGATGACGAATCGATGTAATAGATGTCATTGCCAAGGCCGCCAGTTAATACATCAATGCCTGTGCCACCATCTAATGTATCGTTACCTAAACCACCAAGGAGCTTATCGGCACCGGCATCGCCAGTAAGTACGTTATTGGCATCATTGCCGATAATGGTGTTTGCATCGGCATTACCGGTACCGTTAATAGCCGCCGTGCCTATCAATGTAAGGTTTTCAACATTAGAAGATATGGTGTAACTAATTGATGTGTTGATAGTGTCGATACCTTCGGATGCGTTCTCAATAATAGAATCAGAGGCGTCATCAACAATATAAGTATCGTTTCCGATACCACCAATTAACGTATCTGCACCCGCACCGCCATTCAGAGTATCGTTGCCATTTTGTCCGGTTAAGATATTTGCCGAAGCATTGCCGACAATTGTGTTGTTGGCAGCATTTCCGGTACCATTTATGAGATCAGTACCCGTTAAGGTTAGGTTTTCAATATTTGCAAGCGAAGAGAATGCACTTAAATTAAATGTCACATTCGTACTTATAGTGTCGGTTCCTTGGCCGCTATTTTCAACAATCATATAGCCAGTTGTTGATGTGACGAAGTAAGTGTCATCGCCGAATCCACCAGCTAAAGTATCATTACCGCCGCCACCGACAATTAAATCATTACCAATGCCGCCTTCAATTTTGTTGGCATTGGCATCCCCAGTCAGTGTGTCGTCAAAAGAACTGCCAACGACATTTTCAATATTGACTAATGTATCAAGTCCTGAGCCTAGAGTGTTTTGTTGTGCGACTAAAGATAAATCGACAGTTACACCGCGGGTGGCAGCAAATTGGTAAGACACTGTGTCGTTACCAGCCAAGCCGTTGATAACATTATTGCCATAATTTGCAAAAATTTTATTATCTGCCGCGTTACCTGTCCCATCCAAGTTAGCGACACCAACTAAATTTAGATTTTCAATGTTATTTCCTATCGTGTAGTTGACTGTCGATAACACGGTATCAATTCCCGAAGAACCAACAGATGTTTCATCCGCTTTATCATTGATATTGTCAACAATGTAAGTATCGTCGCCGGCCAGACCGATCATCTTATCTTGTCCAATACCGCCATTAAGGATATTGTTCCTGGAATTGCCAGTGATGACATTGTTAGAGGTATTTCCAATCGCATTAGTTGCGTTGTTGAGCAAAATCAAGTTCTCAACATTGACGGAAAGCATATAATCAACTGTGCTGCTGACTGTGTCAGTACCACCCGCGGCGGCTTCAACGACCTGATCTAAAGGGTTATCGACCAAGTAATTGTCATTTCCAAGGCCGCCAGTCAATACATCAATCCCCAAACCGCCGTCCAGGGTGTTCGCATTGGCATTGCCGGTCAAGGTGTCATTAAATTGGGATCCTTTGAGGTTTTCGATATTGACCAATGTGTCAATACCTGCCCCCAGTGTATTTTGCCCGAGAGTAGTGGCAAGGTTTACCGTTACTGCTGCGAACGCGCTATCGTAAGACACTAAATCAACTCCGGCACGCCCATCGATATAATCTGAAAATACGCTAGGGTTGATAATATTGTCCTTAATGTCGCCAATCAAAACCTGGCCACCATTCAAAAAAACGAAATTGGCTGGAATTAAATTGTCAATAGTAAGCCCAGTAAAGGTGATAGCCTTTCCGGATATGGTCATAACAACCTCATTAGTCGCATTCATTGAGAAAACGGCTTGACCGGCGTTGATAGCATTGCTATCGAAAATGATGGTGTCAGTGGGTTTGAATCCGACTAACGTTTTTGCTGTCCCTGTGAATGATGTGAATTTATAAATAGCCATAAGTTACTCGAAAATTAATTAATAAGATTGAATACTATTGATATTCAACAATTATTCCGATCAAGAATAGCCCATTAGATATGGGCTATTCTGATAAAAATCGGTTAGATAAGTGCTGAAACTACTGAGTTAATAATGGCTGGGCCGTAATAGAGGGACAATGCGCCGGAGATACCAATAACGACAGCGATGATTGATTGTTGTACAACACCCGTTGCGAGGCCCACCAAGAACATGCCCAAGGCAATAACCTTGCCTAGTGTGCCTTTCGACCAAGCTTCGAGCTTGGTGTAAATGTCGGCAAAGTCGTCACCGTCTGTGCCGGCAAGCGAGGCTTCTTGAAATAAGACCATTGCTAACAACAATCCGAAAAAAATCAGGGCACTTTGATAATGTTTTTTGAAAAACATTTTGTATTTTTGAGGGATTGTTTGAATAGACAATAAAATTGTGGCGAACAAAGTGGTTTTTAAAGATGGGAGGGTTTTCATAAAATATGATCCTTGATTTAGTAGAATAGATTTAAAACAATGCCGTCATCGGCATGACTATTCTTCAATAAAATCAATGAAGTGATAAGCGCGAAAAGTGGCACTTTTTTGGTATAATTCAATCGACGCAAAAATTAAGTATGTATTGATACTTTAGATTGATTTGCATCAATCTCTTTTTTGAGGGTAGGGATATTAAGAATTCCCGTATATTTACGGATCGGTAAGATTTGTGAAGAAGTTTAATGGTCGGCTAATAGGGTTAGCCGATTTATAGAATTAAAGAAGAGAAGGCTACTACTGCGATCTAATAACAAGTTTATTTGTGGATAAAAAACGGATGTTATTTAAGATTATTGATTATGTGATGTATTTTATTCATGGCTTCAAAACAAATCTCATCATTGCTAGTTTCAAGTGCAGCCTCAGCAATTTCCATCGTTTCAAATAAATCGTAGGCCGCTATTGCGGTTACTTTGCCGCCTTTTACTATACTGTCAAATGTTATATCTTCAGGTATTTGTCCGTCATCATAGTAAATAGATATAGTTATTGATTTCATTATTTACGCTTATGTTCTTTTAGTTAAGAGTTGGGACTCAAAAAAACAAACTTTTCTGGGTCGGATATTTCATCCCATGGAACAACCATTCCTGCGGGGTAAATCTTTTCAAAACGATCGTCGATATATTTAACAATACACCCAACATACCCACCATCAGGCTTAAGTGGCTCCCTGATGCCGATAACCTGACCAATAGTGCCTGGTTTAAATTCCGCCCTATTTTGTGAGGTCGAACCTAGCCAAATACGATTTACTACGGTAAATAGCTCACCTATTTCTGGTATGTTGAAACCGTGCCTTGGGGATCGATCTTCATACATATCTTGATTCATAATTTATAACCCTATTTTTTACTGATTTTTCGAGCAATTATTCTCAACTAGTTGCACAAGCTGCGGTGCGCCGTTGTCGGGATGAGGCTGGCACAAACCGTAGCGTAGTCGAATCATTCCCCAATACAACCCTAGTGGTAATTAGGATGCTCATTTTTCCTAAGATACTCAAATAAATGTGGCTACCTTAGTTGGACACCTTAACAATGAATGGCGGTTGGTAGTTTTTTTCAGTCAATGAAATCTACTCGTTCAAAATCTTTGCAAGTATTTGTGTAATAAGCATCACGAGGAAACCCATCAGCTTTATAACATCTACCTGATGTTTGACGAAAATGTTCGCAATTCAAACATATTTCTTGGGAATTATTTTCTTGTGTCATTAGTGGTTGCCGTGCAGAAGCCTCTGATCTTCTTCCACTTATTGAGTGTTTAATAACCATCCTTGATCCTTAATAAGTCAAATAAGTCGCTATCATCGACATGGCTCACCATTTTCTACGACAGTGTCAGTGGAGCACCTAATTAAGCTACTTTTCTTTTTTGTATCCAGCGCTTTCTATCAGTGCAATCAACTTCTACATCGCAAATCGGGCAGGTTTGGTAAAAGATTGGATAATTTGTGATTGTCAAAAAATTGGAATCGCAACGATTGCATTTAACAAATTTATAAAAGCCACAACTGATTTGTAAATAAACATGCCAAGCCCTGTCAATCGGGAATAAATCTTTACCAAAAATATCTTTATAAATAGTGTAAGCACTTAAAAATATTGTTTTTTTATCAGTGTTTTCGTATGCACCTATTTCGATTTTATTAAAAATACTGTAGAAATATGATGAATGTAGGCAGTTAATCGGCGATTTGATAATCCAGGTAGTATCGTAAGGCAAAAGGCCGCCAGATGAAGACCTTTGCGCTATTGTTTTGAATAATATGGACGCCGATCGTTTATTTATTCCAAGGAACGACTCTATTAATGTCGCCCTTCCGCCTAACATTACTATTTTTACTGCAATATTGTACTGATGATGCTTTTCACGCAACTTGATTAAGTCCATAAGTTTTGGTGTCCTTGAGTATTGATAATTCACCTATGGTGGCAATAGCTCCTGATTTAGGGGGTATGTTTAAATTCATTAAACATCTGCCACATTCTGACATTTGCTTTAAATTTATAGGGGTCATTTCAGATAGGCTTAAAATCTCTGGAGCCGAAAGCCCCAACACCCAAATAGCTTCTGTCGGAAACCTTTTAGCCAAATCTTTCGCGTACATTAAATACATGAGATTTATAGCGGCTAAGTCTGCAATAATTGATTGTTCATTGTGCATAATTGATTGTTGTTCGCCCATAATTAATTTTTAATACTCCTTTTAAGGAAGATTTTTTCATTGGTTTTTTGTTTTTGCTTTTCATAAAAGCTAGATTAAATCAGTAAAATACTCCATTAAGAGTACAATTTTTTTTTAATGGTCTAAATATAGATAATCATGACAATGTGTCAACTTTATGTAATCAATAATGAGGATTTTTAATCAAAATGACCACATTAGGCGATAGACTTAAATCAGAAAGGAGGCGTTTTAAGTTAAACCAAGCCAATTTTGCGGCGATCGGCGGTGTTGGTAAAAATATGCAATTTAAGTATGAAAAAAATAGAGGTGTCCCTGACGCCACTTATTTAATCAACTTGTATAATTTTGGAGTGGATATAAATTGGGTATTGTTCGGTAGTTTAAAACCAAGTAGCGAAGAAGGTTTTTTAGTAATAACTTCTGCTGATTTTAATAATGACTTAATAGCTGTATCGTTATACGTAACTGATAAACAGAAAGAATATCCGGAAAATAAATGTTTTTATTTTTCAAAAAGTTTATTTATTGAAAATAACTATCCAATATCCGATATTGTTATTGTTGTTAATCGAGGAGATGAAATGTCTCCTGATATTAATGACGAAGATTGGGTTCTAGTTGACACACAAAATAAAAGTGCTGATGGGAACGCAATCGCTTTTAGAATTGGGAATCGCATTAGCGTCAATAACTTGCTGTTACAAGATAATTTTCTTGTAGTATCTGGGTTTAATCGTAAATTTCGACCCTATCTGATTGATTTATCCGATAAAGAAATCGATTTAGAAATTTTAGGTAATGTTATTGCGTTATTAAAAAAATGGTGAAAAAGGGTATAAATGACTCCCCTTTACTTAAATTCTTGCCATAACCAAACTCGTATTTAGAGATTTGGTTGTGGCAAGGTTGAAAATGAAATAAGGTCAAATCGCCAGTTGGTACATATGACATTATTTTAGTTGAAGTATGGACTAAGGTCGGAAAACGCTTTCGCACCATATTGATTGTAAATATCCAAGCAATCTATTGATTTTAAATTGTGTGGAATAGGGCCTTTTGGTGTGCGAATTTCAACTTCCAAGCCAAGTGCTATTGCCCGGTTGGCCAATTTCGATGCAGCGTCCGAACCAGCCTGAATGTCAGTTACAGGTGCAGGACGATCTAAGTCAGCCCAAATAACCAACTTTTTTAGGTTGCTGGGTAGTTCAAAGGTAGGCATCAACGATGAACTGACAAGTGGCCAAGTCACCATACCTGTTGCTTGGGTTACAGCTAAAGCCGATTCAATACCTTCAGTGACCCCCAAAATGTGGGTTGGTGTCCCTAGACGTATCGCAGAGCCAGCGACTTTTTTATCTGAAGGAGCTGTCATCATTTTCTTAGGAAATTCGACATTAGCTTTAAACCCATCGCTCGTGAGGTACGTTCGGTGGATTGTGACTCGGCCATTATTATTTTCAAGCAATGCAAGTAATGCCGGAAAATATCCCAATACAACGTTCTTTTCATCGCGGTATTGCAATGAGGGATGGAAACGCAAATTTGGATAATCAGTTGCCACATCACCCAACCCCCTATTTACAAAGTACAACCTAATGGGTTCAGCATCTGGATGATTAAGTGGTTTTGCTTCCGACCAGGTTTTACGAAGACTGGCTCTAATACGTTCATCATCGGCTGTGGCAGTTGGCGTAATTAAAGTTGTCTTTTTAACAATAGTTGGAATTGTGTCATTAGTGATTCCCAATACAGCAGCAACGTTTGTTAAAGCATCGGGAAAGGTCCAATTATTCAACCACATTAATAAATGAAAACCATCGCTTTTAGCGCCACAAGTATTGCAAATAGCGCCACCGGTGGAATCGGCATCACGGAATAAGCGGAAACCATCTTTTCCACCATGGACAGGGCATTGTGTATGCGTGCCTGGTTTTGACACAGCAAATTCGAGTTCAGGTGAAAGATTTTTTAAAATATACAACCATTGACCCGAAGCATGGCTTCTAACGATGTCCGCAGATAAATTAGACTTCATTGTAATTCTCCAAGCATTTGAATGATGGTATGTAATTTAATTGACTCATCATTTAACTGAATCACTTTAATTTTATTGTAGATAATCATAGTTTTTCTCTTGGTTTCAAGTTACTGACAGCGAAATTTAATGAATGCCCGTACAAACGAGTAAATCAAGGAATTCCGGTTCGTAATAAGGAATGACTGAGAGAAAACCTACATCCTATAAGGAGAAAAGTTTTCTCCCAAAAGGGGTTAAATTTAGCGACCCGATAAATGCGGGCCAATAATTAAGACATGCGTAAAAAAAATTAGCATTAAACAAGCTGTTTTGTCCTCTGGGCACCAACCAACGCCAAAACCTAAAAATAGAGTTTTTGGCCAGTTACGTCTCCAGGATAAATAACGTGTCATATCGCCCCCACTAAACCCAAGCAAGCCGCTTGACTACGATGGGTTGATATTCCACTGATTCAACGACATGGCAATTGTTAATCAAATTAGTGTAGTTGGCTCGGATGGCATCACAAGCCGCATCAAATGCACACACTAGATCGACCCGATCACGAAGCCTTCCAATTGACCATTCTTCACGATCAAAGCTTTCACTTTGATCCATGCCTTTGCCAGGATAAACCGACAATTTTGACGGTGGAACAGTGAAGTTACGGCGGGGATTTCTACACGCACCACACGCATCTGATCCAGAGCAATTAGCCAACTGGCTTTTGATGCGGGTGATTAAAGCCAATTTCTCATTATCTGGAAGCTGTAATTCGGCAACAGATGTTTGCGACAAATAAACTATCGGAAGCCAGCTGTTCTGGCTACGAAGGATTTCTTTGGCAATAACTTGTTCGTTGGCATTCTCGAAAGTGGGGGGCACTTTAGTGAAGTTCCGCTGGCCACAAGTAGGACAATAGCTAAGATGACCAGTTAGTTCGCTGCGGGATTCGTATAAAACCAAATATCCACCAGAGCGGCCGTTAGTGCCTATCGTGTAACGATTGTCTTGGGAGGCTGTGAAATCATCAATCGGCTCTCTGATTTCATCCCAAAAATCCGTGTCCAACATTTCATAGGCGGTATCTGATTGTATGGATGTTAAGCCAAGACGATACAGTTTGATGCAATGAGCGTAGGACGAGGTGCAGTTCCACGATTTCATCGTGTAATAACGGAAATGTCCGGTTAAAAAATCTACCATCGAAGAACGGCTGCGACAGTTAACGTTTCTACGGAAAAAATAATTAGGCATAATGTTTCTCCAGCACTAAGCAGTAATTGCGGGAAAAATCATTGCGCCCAGCTGGGAAAATGAATTTCCCGCGTGGGTATAAATGTTATGACAATTCTTTAGGTTTTTTAAAACCCCTACCAGTCTTGCCGTTTTCAGTGATATGCCAGTAATTCGACTTCAACATAATGATATGTCAGTTGTCTTAGGCAATTAATTTTTCAAGAGTTGTGACTGTCAAATTACCATCCGCATTGACATGAAGATGGAAACTATTGCCGTACAATATCGGGCACAAAAGCTGCTTTGGCAACAGTTGCTGGATGCCGATAAGAGGGTCATCTGTCCTATTGGCAACACAAAATGAATGGAATCCGGCTTGGTCGGCTTCATAAGCAGATTGCTGAAAATCCTCATGTTCACCACGATAAGTAGACGTTTGTGTCAAAACACTAGACGTATTGTCAAAACTTGGCATTACTACCTCATCGCCATTCTCTTCACCTAAGTAAACAGCATGTCCACGAATTTGAATAGTTTCATTGCCAACTGTAATTACATAAGAATGACAAAAACGGACTTTAATCCAATCCCATTCTCCTTTGAATAATACTGATCGGGTTTCATCAATAAGTTCAATCGTTGGTTTTTCCAATTTCTTGACTAATGAATGTATCCAATGCCCAGAATGCAGTCCGTCTTGATAAACATAATGACCCTTTTGCATAGCGAACATATGGCACAAAGCCCCGTCGTTTTGAACACATTCATCAATACTGACAACACCCTGACTATTCAAATCGTCCCAGGTTGATGTCACTGTGGACGGGGATAAATAGTGGCCGAATGCCGATTCGTCGCAATTGGGATAATCAACGAAAGTATGCAAAACAAAAGCTGGGGCGACAGGAACATCATTCAACAAATGAAGCAATTGCCAATCTTTTAACATCTGGTAGCTTGCGACAAAATCTATGGGATCAGTAGTCGCTTTCAGCTTCAGATAAAAGTCCTCAATATGTTTAGTAAGCATGTTGTTGATAATATTAATGACAATTTCTTCATCAACTAACTTGTCGCGGTCAGGGAGCCTGGCCATAAACTTGGACGATTCAAGATGGATGACATGCCTTGGAGTGGTATCACCATAGGTTTTGTTGCTGCGAAAAATTGGCAGACCTTGCAGGTAAACATCAATATCAACACAGCTACGTTTGTTATCAAGTCCCATCAAAAGTACCGACCCGATTTCGGTGTCGATAAATTCACTTGAAGAATCAATCGCGAAGCACCTACTGAGAATTTGTCCATCGAAAATAATAGGAATTGGGAAGCCACGAGCTAGCTCAATGAGCTTGCGTTTGATTTCGTCAAACTCCAATCTTATGTCTTGCAAGGTGATAACCGTCTTTCCGTCCCAATCATCCATAGGCGATATGGAAATCGGTTTGAAGGCGAGTATTGCGTCCGTTTCTGACATCAGTTTTCCACTTTTACTAGCGACAGTGATATGTCGGCAAGAATATAAAGCAGATAAAAAACCAATACCAAATGGATGTTCTTGAGAAATAACATCGGCATTCCATCCAGATTCTGCAACGGTAAGCAATTTATCGATGGATTCGATGCCGCAACCATCATCAGTGACGGTGAGCCTGTTAATTTGATGGTCAAAAGTGAATTCGACCGATGTCGCTTGCGCGCGGCGGGAATTTTGCATCAGTTCACCCAGCACAGTAGTGCTGTTAGTAAAGCTGAGCCTCAATGCGTTAACCAAATTAGCTGGGTTAACTGACATGATAGTTTGTTTCATTTGTGAATCCTCGGTAAGTGCCAGGGAATACACAAATGCCCTACCGGGGAAATGGTTCCCTGGAGGGTTAGATTAAATTTACGGCAAAGCCGTGTTGTTTTCAGATTGCGGCAAGCCGCGTTGTTTTTAAATTACAGTAAAACTACATTGTTTCTATATCGCGGAAGACCGCTTTGTTTATTCGTCATTTAAAGTGCTGAACTGGCACATATTTCGGGTCCATAAAGGAGCCACAAAAATTCGTCTTTCCAGAATACACAAGCTGTGCATTCTGGAAAGACGACAAGAGTATATACAATTGACGTCAAAAAATTAAGACAAAAAACACAAAAATATATTGGTTATCAAGTGTTTTATAAGAAAAGGCGTTGGTCTAGCATTTATTATACCGTCAAAAATAATCCAATGATAAACAATGCGGTATGTTATTTGGTTACGGGGCTTGATTAAAAGTGTCCAATGATTGGACACTTTGTATCTATCCAAATCAATATTCAGATGGCAGCAATAATACATTGTCAGTCAAATAAAATTTCCAAACACCAGAAATTAATGTGGTGAATGTAATCTGTTTAGTTGCCAGTTCCTTACCGTTACCGTCATCAACACAGATTTTGCATTGCTGTGATTCAGATTCGACGACTATTGATAAAAACGGCTCATTTACTAATAAGCGAAAATATTCGAAGGCAATCACATCAAGTAACCAATAGCTTTCTGTTTCGGAAAAAAAGAATTGGACTCCATCGGTATAAAGAAAATTTAAAAATAACGGGTGATGGTACCAATTTACAGTGCCTATATATTGGGTCAGAGCCAATTGTAGTGTTTCAGTTGTATGTGTTGTTTGCATGTGTTTCTCCAAGAGGTTTTAACCCCGCAAAAACCACAGGCATCCGTCAAGGAAATATGGTTCCTTGCAGGATTTTCGAAAAATATAGTTGCTCAGTTTTGTTGCTGGAACTGATTATGTATAGTTAAAATGGAATGTTAAAGGCTAGCAAGAAATAATGGACAATCTTCTGAATGACACTGATCGGCATCATCGTAAACACGACCGCAATGGTGGCATTGAAAACGAATTGGCTCATATTCAACATCGGTTGAGCACGGGTCGGTGAAAACTTGCATGGCCAATTGCATAGCCTGAACTAAGGTACTACAGGCTTTGAAGGCATTTTCCTTACGCTGGTTAACCTTAACCGACTCGTCGGGCACTGGAAAATTATCAACTGGCTCGGCAATAAAATTTAAGGAATCGTCTCCGACTTCATTGTATTCGTCATAGAGCAAAGGCATTGCTTGGCAATCATCCAAAATGGAGCCGGTATCCAACGCCTTTCGAACTGAAAGTATTGCAGCGTCATGATCGAATGCCGTAACACCGACTTGAACACGATGAACGTAATTGACTTCGTAAGTGACGATGAATTTTGATTTTTCTAGCATGGGTTATTACCTCAATTCTTGTTGGGGGCAATAACACCATAAAAGGGGATATTGCCCCTTGTGGGATTAATGTAGTTGTCGGATCAGTAGTGGTTTAAATTTCAGTATTACAAATTCCCTTATGACATCGTGTTCAAGCCCTGTGAATATGCAGCAGTTGTTAAAACTGAATGGATTTTTGTCGGATTCGTTGAGAACCCAGGAATAAATTTCCTTTCTGGTATTCCACGAGCTTCTGTTATCAAACAAGCTGGAAAGTGAATTTTCCAACAATTTTTCATACAGGCAGAGAATATCAAGCTCTGACCAAGGCGCAATATCCGGCTTATCTTTACCCCACAGCCAATCGTAATCGTTGAAAATATCTAAATTTAACTTATGGGGATTTTTTAGTCCAAGTGTTTGGATTGTTTTTACCATGAGTCCTCCAAAAAAAATGCCGAAACACTTAAGTCCTAAAAAGGGCTATAAGTTGTTCCGGCGGGAAAATGGAAATAAGCATGTATCAAAAACAAAATGCCTAAAATGACATTAAGTAATGATTAGTCATATTTCATATAAGAATCGATGGTTAAAAACCATCGTCAGGAGGATTTGAAGTATTGCCAACGTCGTCGGATTTATTTCCGATTTCAGTATAAACATCTGCAATTACTTCAGTCGTAGAACGACTTTGATTATTGGAATCTGTCCACTTGCGTGTACGAAGTGATCCCTCGATGAGAATCATCGAGCCTTTTTTCGGATTACGTTCACGGACAATTTCTGCTAATTTGTCAAACAAAACGACGCGATGCCATTCGGTTTGGGCTATTGATTTGCCAGTAGATTGATCTTTACGATAATCAGTCGTGGCAACAGATAGTGTAGCGATAGGTTTTTGATCCTTAGTGAAACGAATTTCTGGTTCTCTACCTAAGCGGCCAACAATTGTGACTTTGTTATACATATTGAAATCTCCAATGAGTAAATAAAGGGAGACCAATATGCTTTTCCCAAAGGGAGCAAAAGTCTCCCAAGGGATGTTTATGAGAAAAGTAATTTCCCAATAAGAAAATAATAAAAATTAGATTACTAAGGTTTCCTAAAATTTATAGATTAGATGTCAGTGCAGCAATTTGTGCATGACGTTGTTGATTTAATTTAACAGTTGTATCGAACGCTTGTTTACCAGCAGATAGTGCTGTGCCGACAGTGCATAATAATAACGATAAAATTAAAATAGTTCTCATGTGCGTATCCTCGGTAAAACCGGGGAAACACACAGTTCCCTAGCGAGGAAAGTGAATTTCCCCAGTAGGTGAATGATTAAATTTACGGCAAAGCCGTGTTGTTTTCAGAGTACGGCGAACCGTGTTGTTTCAAATCACAGTAAAAACTGCTTTGTTTCTATATCGCGGAAGACCGCTTTGTTTATTCGTCATTTAAAGTGCTGAACTGGCACTGGATTTTGAGTCCCGTAGGGAGCTACAAAAATTCATTAAAACCGTTTTTCCGAAACACACACGATGCGTGTTGTGGAAAAACGATGGCTGTATTTTATACGAATACTGTCAAGTGGTTAAGACCAAAAGACACGATTTTGCAGTGCCTTTTGGAATATTTTTATGCTGGATTAAATTACGTTACTTTTGTAGTGTAATTCAATCGTGCAATAGCGTTTTGGCAGATAAAAGGGTATTAAATGGCTTTACCCAATGTCAGTAATCTGACTGCCATTAAAAAATGAAAGGCAGGTATTGCCAAAAGGGAAGCTGATTTCCCTTATGTTTGTATTAGGGCCAGGCAATTAACCTAACAAATGAGGAGTTATTGGGCTTTAAGATTAACACCCATTTGTGGCACTTCAGACTAATTAGACCGACCTAATGTGTAGTCTTTGTAACGCCATTGGTTCTGATCAGCCAATTGTTGGGCAAACTCGCGTAAAGCATAAAGTTTGTTAAATCCTGCATCGGCAATAACTTCGCTGCAACCATCTTTGTGCCGGACATAAACAGAAAAAAACTGAGGGTTTTCGTCATCAATTTGGCATTGGGTTTCATTTGTTTCGATGTCACCACTGTTAATATCAACGACACCATGTATTGCAATATCGACATACTGGCTCATAGGGTAACCCAGTAATTCTGTATAGGTGTCAAATATATCTGTATAAATTTCGCTCATAATGTTCTCCAATAGCAAGGTAAAATTGGGAACACCATCGTCCCCACATGGGAAACATCAGGGTTCCCATGTGGGTTAAAGGTTTAAGTCAGGCTAAACGACTTAATCTGGTCTTTCTTCTGTAACGGGTTCTGCCACATCAGATTCATCTGTTGTGTAGTGGTCATGGTAGGGGGCATATAATTCAAGTGCTTTTAAAGCGTCTTCAAAAGCCTCTTCTGGATCGCGGCCATAGCCAGATAGAGTCACAATAAAATCGTGACGGTATCTAGGTTCATCACTGGATTGGGTTTGAGTGTTAGCGGTCATGGGTGTTTCCTTAGTAGTAGTTATTCGGTAAACCCATGACGCATCCCTGTTGAGGAACGGTTGAGTTCACCAATAGGGTGTTTGAAAAATGTTCTGGCGAATTTATTAGGCCAATATTTTTGGATAAAAAACTAATGCCAATCTGGCACCGGAATATCTCGTTCTATGAGTATTTCTTCAATCACATCAACGAGAGACCGGTTGTTGATTTGGTAAAGGTCTTGCAGCATCAAGCTAATTTCTAGTTCGCCGCATTTCTCCGGGATAACCGTTTCAGCTTGCAATTCCGTATTTCGAGCCAAGACTTCAATACATCCATTCTCATTGCCGTCTTCGTAAGCAAGGGCATAGGCATCCGAATAGTCCACACCCAGTTTCCCGCATATCACCGAAGCTATAAGATGGATATTGCAGTCGGTGGTGCCATCACAACCATAACCTTGCTGGTATGGCCTGACGCTATATTGGATAACGCCATAGGCATGGGCTGGATACCCACCTTCTTCGTCCCAAACGATTTTTTTGATATAACCATTTGGGATTACAGATGCCTTACGGCCGTAATCTTTAAAGAGTTGAATAAGGTCGGCGTTATCGGAATGGAATTCCTGTAGAAATGCCAGTTCCTGCTGATATTCTTTGGAACTGACATTCGGGTTTATTTTAAAAACAGGCATACATTTTCCTCGTGAAAAACCGGGAAAATGCCCGTCATCGGGGAATTTCCCCGATTGGGTTAAAAAGAGCCTATCAAATGAAAGGCCCAAATCAATTTCGTTAAGCGGCAACCAATAAATCCCGGCTGATACTGAACAGTTGGACAGCCAATTCAGACAGATCAAGAATAACAATTGACCTACTGAATAAGTGGCTGGTGTCATAACCGATACCGACTCCGATTAGCTCTATTCCAGACGCTTCGCAGCGTCTAATGACTGACTTTGTGGCATCCAAATCATCAGGTTGCCCATCATTGAGCACCATAATGATTTTGCGATGTTCACGGGCAGACAATACGGAAGAAGCTACATACCACAAGGCAGAACACAGTGGTGTATATCCACTGGTGGTGGGTAGAAAAGCCGCCACATTTGCCCTGACTTTTTGTCCACGCCGTAATAAAGGAACAACGTCGTTGGTATCTTCATACGGGAACTTGGTCACGGAGGGGTTGACACCAGGAATTGCTTCCAATGCCAACGCCAGTGCCAAGGCCGCTTCTATTGCCAATTCAATCCGTGTCCGTCCAGTGTTGGCAACCTCTTCATTCATGGAACGGGAAGCGTCAATAAGAATCTCAAACGCAGCATTTGGCGATTGCTTTGGTGCCTGATGTACGAAGAGCCTTGAGTCACCTAAAGCCAACCTGTGCAAACGGCTCCCGTCAATTTGGTTGCCGGAGCTTTTGTGGTCTCGGCGGTGGTTCTGGCTCCCTTGTACAAAGCTTTGCAGGGCCAACCTGAGACGGGCAGACTGGCCAAGGACTTTGTTTAACAATTCCTGGCCAAGAACGTCATTACGTTCGGGTTCCCTGGTTATGGGCAATTCAACATCTTCGTCATAACTGGCTTGATGCTGCCCATCCAAAATTTCCCTGATGGTTTCTGCACGGTCTACGGGTAAATCGTCTTCAGACGCATTCAAAACCGAAGTCAGGATGTCAGATAATAGCTCCTGATCTTGCACATCATTATCCTGGCCAGGAGGTAGTGGCGTATCTTCTGGTGGGGATTGATCCTGATGTTCATGTTGTTCCGCTTTCTCACGTTCTTCTTCAAGCATCCGTAATATGCGGTCAGCTAATCTGACACAGTCACGGGTGTTTTGCAGAAAAGGCACATCGGACAACAAAGCCATCAGGCGTGTGATCGCCTCTTCAGGAAAAGTCTTTTCCAAAACCGCTTCAGCTTTATCTGCAACATCATTTAGGGACTTGAAGCCGAGGACATCGGCGCTCAATCTCAATAACATAAAGTTCAACAAAACGGTGGCTGGTGCCATCGATGTGTCTGACTGACTGTTATTACCCAAGAACAAGTGTTCGTCCATTTTTTGTATCGTCTGTTTTGCACCTGGATAAAGCTTGATGATGCTGTTTTCGATACGAATGTCTTCAATGATATTGACTATCGTTTTCCGTATCGGGCTGCTGGCAGCGCGTGCGAATTCATCGAAATCACTGAAACGCACATGTGCCGCTTCGTGAGCCAAATATCCCCAGGCAATGTCCTTATAATAAGGATCATCTTGGTTATAGGCTGGAATCGTGATTGTCTTGCCATCAGTATGGGCAAAACAACCGCCGACCCTGACTTTGACGCCCAGGCTATTGCCCAATGCGGCGGCGACAATAGGAAATGCGCCGTTTAATGATCTGTTTTGTTTCATGGTTTGCTCCGGTAATTTTATGAGGCAACACCATGCACCTATTGGGGCTATGGTTGCCCCAGTTGGGTTATAAAGTGATTGTTTCAGAAATAAGCGTCTGGAACGGTTAGTAGCATATTGGCAAAATGAATGTGAAGCGTTTGGGTATCTGCCAAGTTTAGTGAGGTTGCTATCGTTAAATTTGATTTAGCCACCCTGATAGCAGACGGCATCGCCGCAGCTGGATTGATATGCTGGCGCACCCAAGATACGGCAGGTAGCCAGTCATTGGTGTCCCCATCGCTGGTAAGCACAAAATAAGGGATGTGTAAAAAAACAAGAACCAATACAGCGCAGACCACAAAATCATAAGGCTGGCGGGCGGTCTTGCATGAATCACTCATCACCTTGGGAACAAGCAAGAAGGTTTCGCAGGAGCAATCCGTTGAGGAGTCACCGTTGAAAGAAATCTTTCTTGAATTACAGATAGGTTTTTTATCTCCCATCGGGCCGCGGAGGACAATGCCCTTGTCAAAATCAGCACCCAGGTTTATTAATTCATGATAACTGGGCAAAGTTTTAATAAGGTGTTCAACATCAAACATGAGATGCGCCCAATTTTCTTGAGTTGGTCGCCTTGTTATTTGAAATTTATGTGTATATCCCATTTGCATTCCTTTAATTAAGGGAAAGCAAGAGAACCCTAAACGGGAAAATTGCTTTCCCGTGGGTAAAATTTTAAGTTTTGCTTATCAAACTACCAATGGATGATTTGCAAGGTAGTCATTCACTAAATTAAGTGCCGTACGTTGTCGCCTACACTCTGTTGCAATCGCATAACAAATTTCATCATCAGAATTATCGACATCGTATTCATTGTCTAAACAATTTGATGATGCTAATTGGAAAACTAAATCGAGTGCATCAAAGAGTTCGTTGTCAATGGGGCGACAAATTGGTTTGATAAAATCGCCAAAATCACGGGCAAAGCAATCAAGTGGATGTTTATATTTTGGGTCAATTTCACCCGATAAATTTACCTTAAAGGCATTAGTGGAAAACAACTCCCGTCCTGGCTCGTCTTTTTTGAGCATAAGAAAAGCATAAGGATCACTTGGATCAGCATTGTTGTTGTTTTCATAGATTCCGCTTACTTGTGGGCATATTGTCCGCATAACTATCTCCAAATAGTAAATGGCGAATACGAACGCCCTACACGGGTAGTTAGTACCCGCCAGGTAAGGTTAAATTTAAAAAGTTCTATTAGAACCACATATCGGTAGATTGAAGTGCCGCAGGAATCTGTTGATCTACGGAGCTTTCATCTTGATTTAAGACCGGTTGTTGAACAGCACCATTAAATACGATGGCGTTGGCGGCATCCAATTTGGTTAATGCAGGCACGTTGAGCTGTGCTTGCAACTGAGGAGATTTGGAATCCTCATCCTCATCCCAATCGTGATCTTCTTCAATATATTGCGTGACGCTGTAATCATCTAACATAAACAACGTTGATTCAGTAAACCAAGCCGCTGCTACATCGTCGCTTTCTGTAATGGCATCATCAATAGTAAGTAATTGGCCGTCAATATCTTGGTCATTGCCAGGAAACGACGATTGAGACAAACCACTGCCATGCGCCTTAACTTTGTCCGGGTCGGACAATAGCAAACCCAAGGAGAACAAGGCATGATAAGCAGAGCCATTGTAAGGGCCGCTTTTAGGCATTGATCCTAAAATCTTATCAATTTCGTCAACTATGGCAAAACAGCGATAATCAAGAAAGCCCAAACTATTGAGTTTGTCGCGCATACGTCTGAAAGCGTTTAAAACTCGTGCTGTAACGGTATCTTTACCGACAAATGAACGGTCGATAAGCTCTTTGGCATCTTGGGCAATCTCCTTAAATAACTGATCACTCAATGAGAGTGTATGTCGATTTAGTGAATCACCAAGCTCTCCTTTTGGTTTGCTGACATGGAAAACCGTGTAATCAAAAACCAATTTTCGTTCGACACTAGCCACTGGTTCGATAGCTTTACGGATAGCATCTGCAAAATCGGGATGCTGGTTGACCCATTGTTCCGTGCTCGCAGAATATTCGTTCAAAAACCGCTCTTTTTCTTTGTTAAATAACTTAGAAAGTTCGTCGAGCTCATTGACGATACGAGGTATTTCATCACTAGGGTTTGCAAACCCGCCAATAAAACGGGTACCGGATTCAAGGCATATCCTCTCAGCTTCTTTTTTTATCCGTGTAAACTCAAGCAGTTGCTTAGGGTTAACAGTCTTTTTAGTACCTAAAGACGCTAAAGTGTCTGGAGGCAAGATAGTGCCGTCTGCAAGCTTAAGGTCTTCAGGGCGCAGCTTTTTGGAACTGGTCCAGAGCCGGATACTCAGTTTTATCACTTGAAGCTGATCGAGCATGAATTCAGCAGTGTGAGTGGATGTTGTAATAGTTGTTGTAGTCATAAGTGCTCTCCAATAGTGTAAAGAAGGGCAAATATGCCCATCAGGGCTTATTGCCCTTCTGGGTAGTTAAAAAATATTTTCAAAAATAGCAGTCAGCCACTTCGGTTTGAATGCCAGACAAATCCAACCTTTTCACCAACAAACCCAGGGCTTCGGCAATCGGACGGACTTGCTCGACAGTTGTCCCGAAAAAGGACAATGCTTGGGTTTCCAGTTTTAGTTGGTCACTGATTGCAATGAAGTCTTCGGTGGTCAGCGATACGCTGAAGCCAACAGGGACGCATTTTTTTAAGGCCATTAAAAATAACAACGGTATGACGCCGTCTGTTTTTAATAGTTTGCCGGTAGTGCCGTTACCTTCAAAAGCAGGTTGTGAGCTGATAAATGCTTTGATCCACTCGGTCTGTTCCGGCATATGAGTAACAAAGATGTCGGACAAATGACCTATAATTTTCAAATACTGTTTCAATACAGGATCATGGATACTGATGTTTGATATATGCTTGACCCGCCAATAAATATAAGGCTCAAGAATAATCGGCTGATGAGCCGTTGATGGCAGGGGTGGCGAATCAAGAACCTTCCCGTTATCATCAATGTAAAACTCACCTAAGTATTGATAGCCTTTATTGACCTTTTCGTTGACCAGTTTTTGAAAGCGGTGGCTTAAATGTGATGGAGTAACGCTAGTATTTAAGCGTGATCCAGTTTTCCCATACTTTCGGATCAACGTGCCATCATTGTTTATCCTGATGCCCCAGTCTTTACTGGAACCGTTGGAATGATAAAATCGGTACAAACGAAATCTATCACTAGCTGTCATGCCGTCTCCCAATTATCACCAAAAATATCTTTGGCAATACGGTGAATCGCTTCACGCTGTGCAGGTTCCGCACGGAAAGTTAAAGATCGCTCAAGAGAATACGACAGTACGTTTTTAGCACGTCTGAAGTTCACCATGATATTGACCCAGCGTATTAATGTCCGTGTAGACATTGTTACCGTTAATGCTCCAGCTCCATCAACTGATCCCATAAAAAGTCGGCGGATTTCATTCGCCACTTTAATCATGTTGTCGATCACCACATCCATTACAGAATCAACCGGAACGCCAAGGGCCTCCAATCTCTTGTTAAGGATGGATTTCTCAACTGAAGGTTCTGGATAATCAACAACCATCATTCTAAAACGATCCATAAACGCTAAGTTTTGTTGCATGACACCCGTATACAAACCGCTAGGATCACCTTGTCCAGCTGAGTTGCCTGTGACAATTAAACGAAAATTGGCATGTTGCTTGATCAATTCGCCATTGTTCTGAGGAATGGTGAGAGGACTGCCTTCTATGATGTCATTTAACCCGGAAAGCTCAGCAGGGTCCATTAAATCGATTTCATTTAAAATCAAAATATGCCCCTCACGAAGAGCCACGGAAAGTGGGCCGTGGACAAAAGTCATGGAGCTATTAGACATCATGAATTGACCGACAAGGTCATTAAAACCTAATCGACCATGACACGTTATTTGCTGAACGGGATAATTTAACCTTGCTGCAATTTGGCAAACTAAAGACGTTTTTCCTGACCCTGTTGGACCAGTCAAATAATAAGCGTCTCCGTAAGAATTTGAGAGAAAAGCAAGAAGGTCTCGTACTTGATCCTTTCTAAACACATAGTCATGTTTGGAAGGAATATATGGATTTTTGTCATCAACAAACGCATCAATGTTTAAGTTTGATGGCGCTTCGATGCCAAAAGTTGTAGCTAAGGGGATTTTTTTCATCTGTGCATACCTATGTTGAACCAGGAAACACAAATGCCCGACCGGGAAAATGGTTCCCTGGTGGGTTAGTTTTAAATTACGGCAATGCCGTGTTGTTTTCAGATTGCGGCAAACCGCGTTGTTTTAAATCACAGTAAAAACTGCTTCGTTTCAATGTAGTAATGTTTATTCGTTATTTATAGTGCTGAACTGGCACGTATTTCGGGATTCCAAAGGAATCCACAAAAATCAATTAATTTTTATCATAAAACACAGAATATTCAAAATTAAATCATAATAAAAAAGTGTCCAATCATTGGACACTTTTGAATAATCTGTGGGTAAATCAACACAATTAAGGACACTTTCTTTGTTATATGGAATTAGTTTTTAATGGTCTATGGTGTGTAAGCTTTATACATCAGGGACATCGATTACGATTGCATCATCAAGTGCCACTGCTAAAAATTGTCCAGAATCATTTTTAACCATAAAACTAGCTTTATCTTTTAATGATAATTTAAAAGTTTCACCAATTCTTTTGCTATACCAGTAATTAGGATCAGTACATTTTATTATCTTTATTGCAACCATAATATTCTATAATCCTTGTAATTTTTTAAATATTTCGCCTACACTGCCATGTGAAGTACCTAATCTAAAAAGTGTCCAATCATTGGACACTTTTTAATTATCTGAACCGATTTCAAGTTCAGCCAAAGCATCGGCAACCATCTGGTAAATAGAAGTTGCCACATCATCTGTGATTAATTCGGAATTTAGTTTTATGACCACTTTATTGTAGTCAAAACTAAAGCCGCCGACATTTTTGCCTTTTAGGGCATATTTTTTTGAAACCACGTTATCCGATTGTCTTCGGGGGGTTTCCGCATCACGAATTAACCGTCTTATTTTTGGTAGCAGCAAAGTTTGGGTTAATGCGTTCTCCTCGATCATGTTTAAAGCCGAAACAACATGTTCTTTATGTTTGCTTTCCACATAGTCGGCTTCTTTGAAGAACGACACCAAAAGCTGTGCATTATTTCTATTAATAAGACTTGGACTACCGTTAAGCCTACCCTTAAGCCAGTCAGGTAGATCATTAAAAGCCAAATAGCGGTAAATATCAGAGCGTGTTTTACCCGTATATCGACTAAGTTCAGTTTTCTTTTTAAATAAATGTGAAATGTTTTGTATGGCTTGACCCACTTCGTAATCTGACAAATCTTCCCTGTCTATATTTTCAGAAATAGCCATCATTGCTGTTGCTTCATCATCCGCATTAAAAATGACAGCTTGAATGCTCGTGTGTCCAAGATATTTACAAGCACGAAAACGCCTTTCGCCAGCAATAATTTGATAACCGTCATCAACCGCCCTCACTGCGATGGGCTGGATCAAGCCATTTTCTTTGATGGCTTCTGCCAATTCGATTATTTTCTCATGATCAAAGACCTTCCTTGGTTGAAAAGGATTGGGGGTTATTAAATCAATATCAAGGCTTGATTCATTAACCGCACTCACTAGACTATTTCTCTCTTTGACTTCTGATATCGCTTTTAACTGGGTTTTACCGTTGGTTGCAATCTTATCTTGCAACCGCCCAAGCGCTGACGGTTTATTAACTTGTGTCATAACTTACCTCAGTTCTTTAATGATTGCTGAATGGACAAGGTTTTCAATAGGTACTCCGCCAGATCGTTGTAATCTTTAGTCACCTTATTGCTTCTTGCAGTTTTTCTAATAGGCTCCCTAAGGACGGACGCTTCGCCAACTTTGGTTGAGGTATGGATATAGACGGGTAATCTTTTACCTGCACCAGGAAATAATTCCATTTCCATTTCCAACTGATCAAAAGATTGTGCAATCGCTTTTTGAACATTAATGCTTTCGCTATGCCGGGTTAGCAAAGCGCCAAGGTAAACCAAATCGGGATTTGTTTCAGGAGCTTTATCTTTGATATAGGTCATCAAATTGACCCAGCCGGTCCTTGAATAGTCAGAGCTGGTATCTACTGGAATCATAAAATGGGTTGCCGCTGATATGGCATTGCCCGTTAGTAAAGATAGTGCTGGGGGACAATCAATCAAAATGACATCAAACGCGTCACGTAATAAATTCAATCTGGCCTTTAATTCTTCGAGCGGCCTATTAGAGTGAATCCTTAATGTTTCACTAACGACGATATCCAATTGGTCTGTCGCAGGAATGTAACAGACATTTTCAAATCCATCGTTCACATCTTGACTTATCAACTCGGCTAAATGGGCAATGTCGGTGCGTGTTTTTTTATCGCAAAATAATGAAATTGCATTTTTTTGTAAAAGGTTGGGGTCAACAGCACCTATATGCGTCGACGCATTTGCTTGGGGGTCAACATCTATGACCAACACTGAACACCCCTTTCTACCAAATTCAGCTGCTAAATTGACAACAGTGGTCGTTTTACCAACACCGCCCTTCTGATTATAAACAGCAATAATCGGGCAAAGATAATTATTATTTTGATTATCTTGCATTTTTCAATCCTCACTATGTAAAGATTTTATTATACACACACATATAAATGACGCAATGGATACAATTTATAAAAGTGTCCAATCATTGGACACTTTTATAAAACTAGGAAAAACCCTCAATAAATGCTTCATGCCTCGCATCATTGTCAGAATGGACATAATTGGATGTGGTGGCAATATTGCTGTGCCCCAAATTGTCCCGGATCATGGTGAGCGGGATGTTGCGGTCCACCGCCAGTGAGCCGTGGGTGTGCCGCAGCCAATGGGTGCTGGCGGCCAACAATTTATCTGCTGCTTCCGGGTTAGCAATTCTTAGGGTACCGGCAGCAATGGTGAAGGCTTCCTTGATGATCTTATGGATCGCCAACGGCGTGAGGGCTTTACTGGCCGATCCCCGTAAAGGGGGGATGATAGGATTGTCCGGCGCAGGCCGGTTCAGTTGGCGTCCGGTCAGTTGTTGGTAAGTCTCCGCCATCAATCGGTATAGCGGCAGGGGGATAGGCACATCCCGCAATTTTTGGCCTTTACCCAATACCATTAACCAATACTGTGTCTGCCCTTGGCGCTGGCGGGTTTCCAAATCACCTAATTTGGCATTGGCCAACTCATGCAGCCGCAGCCCCGTGCCGTAAGCCAGCAGGATAATCATCCGTGTCCGTAGCCATTTTTGTTTTTCAAGGCCATCGGCATTGGCCAATTGGGTGTCCAAAAAAGCTTGTATCAATTGCCATTGGTTTTCATTAAACGAGCGGTTCGTGTCCATCGGTTTAAGGGCATTCGGGTTTTTGAGTTTGGCCAGGGCGGTAAGCGGGTTGTGCAATAGGTAGTGTTGGTTGACCAGAAAGGTGAACAAGCCATTGACCACGGTTTCGCTAAACCGGCGGCTGCGCGGCGACAAGGGGCCAGTAAACGGCTTCCAATCTTGCTGCCCCTTCTTTTTGGGCGGCCCAACCCATAAATGCGCCGGCTGTGGGTCGGTTAAGAAAACCCGGTATTCGCCCATATCCACCATGTCCAACGAAGACAGTGCTTTTTGTTTGACCAGTATGGCCCATAACAACAGGCGCTCCGCTTCCCGCCGGTAACTGCGGTAAGTATGGCTTCCGGGTTCCAGTCTCGCCAGCCAATTGCCGATGGCTTGGTAATCATCCTTGGCCGGAATAAAGGGGGGGTTGGCCGAGCGGTTCACGCCTTGGGAGCCGTCGAGTTCATCCGGCAACAGGAACTGCTCCAAAGGTACAACCCCCGTTGTATACGTCAGCGGCATGGCCTGTGGTGGAAGGTTGTCCATCCCGGTTGGAAATTGGCGGCCGATCTGCCCTTCAATGGCTTTGGCTGTTATGTCACCCAATCCGGGTATGGCTTGCCACCAACGCCCCCCTTCGCAGGATTGGTAGTGCCTTATCCAGTCCGCCACCGTCACCACATTGAGTGGCCGCAGTTTTTCCAACCATTCGTCAACTAACCAATAAGCCAAGGGTTGGCTGATGTCCGGTTCAATATCGGTGGCTTGTTGTAAGGTTTCCAGTCGCCGCAAAGCGTTTGGCAAGGCCTTGGCCGCCGGTGGTTTTGCCAGCCAGGCATCCCCCCAACCTTTATCCAGCCGGCGTGCCTTTAGCAATAGCCGTGACCTCAGCCCAGCTAAAACAGCCAAGGGATGTTTATCCCCACAATAATCGGCCAAGGCATCAACCGGCACGCCATTCAGCCAGCCACGCAGTAAGGCGATTTCATCCAGGTTCAAAAGGGGGGAGGGCATAGGGTCGGTTCCAATGGGTTTGACGGATGTTGGCAGCCCTTGTCTTTATAGGGTAGGTAGCCAGGTAAAAGTGGCACAAGTTGTTGTAATCTAGCCATTTTATATAAAAATGAAAGTGTAACATGGTTAAGGCCTTCTTGGGATAGATAATGGCAGTTATCTATACTAACTATAAAATAAAGTGAAATATAATAGCCTTAAACTGAAAAAATTAATTATAATAAAACCCGCCAAACACCATCCACACCTGATAAGTTACAGAGTAGAGTAGCCACCACCATGCCCAAACTCACCGACACCTACGCCCGCGCTTATGACTGCTGCGATGACGTCTTCACCGAACTGGGGCGCTTCCCGACCATCGACCTGATCCGCGAGCGCATCGGCGTCAACAGCCCGGTGACCATCAAGAAGGCGATGAACGAATGGACGCAGCATTTTGCCGAAAAGCACTTTGACAAGCTCAACCGCCCGGATATTCCCGTGGCCTTGAACCACGCAATGGAACAGGCTTGGAAGCTGGCGGTGGTCGAGGCGGAAAAAGCATACCTGCAAAAGGAGCTGGGCTACCAAGACATTATTGCCGAAAACCGGGTGGCGATGGCCGGGCTGGAACAGGAAAAGGCATTTTTGAACCAATCGTTGGGGCAGGCGAGGGGGAAAATAGCGGAAAGCGAGCAGCAAATCCAAGTGCTGCGCCAACAGCTGGACACCCAGGCGGAAACACTACACCAGTTGGCAGGGCAATTAACGGACGCCGAAAAACAACTGACGGATCAACAAACCCTGGCGCAGGAACAACACCAACGTTGGCAGCTACAACAAGATCAGGACCAGGCGTGGTTTGCAAGGCGCATCAGCGAAGAAAAACAATTTGCCGAAGACAAGCATCAGGACAAGCTGCAACGTCAAAGCCAACAAATTGCCCTGTTGAAGGAATCGGAGGCCAGTTTACGCCAGACCTGTACCAGTCTGCGGCAGGAGCTAAGACGGGTGGAAACGGCATTGGCGGAATGCCAAAAAAATACCGGGCAGCGGTTTAAATTTAAGCCCAAAGTCAAAGCCAACAAAAAGGGCGGGCAAGGGTAGGGTGGATAAATGGGCAGTTCATGTTATTTACAGAAACGGCGGCCGGAAAAGAACGAACACCGGTTCTACCGCATCCATGTGTGCCAAGGGGTTTTCGATGACTGGTCAGTGGTGCGGGAATGGGGCCGGATCGGCTCGCCCGGCACCGTCAGGAGTTCCTGGTTCGGCTTGGAAGCAGATGCTTTATTGGCTGCGGAACAGTGGCGGCTGAGGAAAGTGAAGGACGGGTACCGGCCATTGGGGTAGAGGGTGCAGGTCCAAGGCAGCTCAACACTTAAACCCAGGGGAAACTTAGCGTACGATTTTTCCCGTTTCGTGAAGTTACCCTAATTTGCCCCCGATTGGGGCTTGGTGTTAAAAAGCCGGTTTTATCAGTCACACCGCCGCGGCAAACACTGTCTAATGTTATTCAAGGCTGCGATTTCCAAAGCCCTCAATTGAAGAGAATAACCATGAGCAATTCAGAACAAATCATTAGCGCCGTTAATACGATGGCTTTGGCAATGGCGGAAGGCCGTTTGGATGACGTGCTGTCCGCTTACGAACCCCATGCCACCTTGGTGGCGCAACCCGGTATGCCTGTTTCAGGTGCTGGCTTACGTGAAGCCTTCCAAGGATACATCGCCATGCAACCGAAGTTTGCCATGCCACAACATGAAGTCATTGAAGCAGGCGACATTGCGTTGCATATCGCCCCGTGGACAATGACCGCAACAGACCCCGTCAGCGGCAACCCGATAGCACAAAGCGGTTTGTCATTAGCCGTGTTTCGCCGTCAGCCCGATGGCCATTGGCTGATGGTCATCGACAATCCGTATGGTTCGGTGTTGCTGAATAGCTAAATTGCCACACGGCTGAAATTCAGCGATTTTTAAAGTAGGGCAAAAATTAACATTTTGCCCTACAACCCATTAGGAGTCAGAAACCAATATGTAGGAAATAGGGGGCAGGCCACGTTTTTACAAACTTATCATAAAACGTGGTCTGCCCCCTATTTTGTCGCTTTACGTTTATCACTTTGCTATTCCGGCATAGGCTGTGCGGTAAAGCTGTACAGTTCAAGAGGCGAGACATTAACCAATCTGATTAACAAAGGAGTAACTGGAATGCGATTTATACGATTAATTAGCGGCCTGATTTTAGCGATGGTCATACTTTCTGTTGCCACTGCCCAAGCCTCCGAACCTCGCTACAAAGCTGTCGCTTTTGACTATTTTGTGATTTTTGATCCCAACTCGGTTGTATCCGAAGTCGAAAAAGTTTTTCCGGGCAAAGGCATGGAAGTCACGAAAGCATGGCGCACCAAAATTTTTGAATACAGCTTTTTACGCTCCATTACGAGAGCCCATGAAGATTTTTTCAAGGTTACGGAAGATGCCATGCTCTACACGCTTGCCAGCATGAAACTGGAAGCCAGTAAAGAACAGAAACAAGCGCTTCTTAACGCTTTTCTTGCCCTGAAACCCTGGCCTGATGCGGTCGAAAGCCTGAAGAAATTGAAAGCGTCCGGCGTAAAACTTATCGCCCTGTCTAATCTCAGTAGCATGATGCTTAAATCCAATGCCGCCCATGCCGGTATTATCGAACTTTTCGATGCGCTTGTAAGCACCGAAATCAATGGCACCTACAAGCCGCAGCCTGAAGCCTATGCCTTGGGAATACAACACCTTGGTTTGAAGAAAGAGGAGATTGTTTTCGCCGCTTTTGGGGGTTGGGATGCTTACGGCGCAAAAAGCTTCGGCTACCCCACCTATTGGGTTAATCGCTTTAACCTGCCCACGGAAAGATTAGGTACTCAAGCGGATGCAACATCTAATAATTTCCAAGGGCTGTTGGATTTTGTTCTGAGCGCCGGAAATGGTGCAAAAAAAGAGTGATGCGATTGTTTAACGTTCAGTTCGTTAAATCCAGCGTGCAAAGGAATACAAGATGCGAATTTTAGTGTTGGGCGCTGGTGCAGTCGGCGGATATTTCGGTGCAAGAATTCATCAAGCCAGTGGCGATGTCACGTTCATGGTCAGGCCCGTTCGGGTTAATCATCTGGCCACCAATGGCCTGAAAATATTTAGTCCATTTGGCAATGTACATTTCCCCCCAAAAATCGTTTCCTCGCCCCTAAGCGATTGAGACTGTGAAAGTATTCGGTTTTGGAGTGAAAAATTTTCATCCGAGCGTATTTCGAATACTTTCACACTCTCTTTACGACAATAGCCCCAATTAACCCAATTTTTTGACTAAGGAAAACTTTTGCCCAAACCTGTCGGACTTCAACATCCTGAACTGTTGGAACATAACGTACGCCGCGCCCAACAAGGCGAGCGTGCAGCCTTGGAGGCGGTTGTCCGCACTATCCAGCCCGATGTCCATAAGCTCGCATTGCGTTTTTTATGCTGCCCGCACGATGCCGAAGATGCCAGCCAAGAAATCCTCATCCGCGTCATTACGGGCTTAAGCAGCTTCCGTGGTGACAGCAGTTTCCGTACTTGGGTGTACCGGGTCGCCAACAACGCTTTGCTAAATTTACGCCCGCAACGCTTGGAGCAACAAGGCTTGGATTTTGCCAGCTTTGCCGACGACTTGGCGCAAGGCTTGGCAGACGGGGATGACCACCTCCATAACAGCCTACTGCTAGAAGAAGGGGTTTGAAGTCCAACGGTACGAAAAGTAACGCTAACCTCTACCATGATTCAACTTTGATTATTTAAAGGCCTTAGCTTACCTTTTGAAATGAGGTCAGTTAGCACAAAGGAATAGTGTCCCAACA
>Ga0247843_1001916_pt1 | contig 39879 bp, 27 predicted proteins | sample LaCruzMarch2017__FD_192420 | JGI IMG/M metagenome (GOLD analysis project Ga0247843, IMG submission 192420) | Freshwater microbial communities from meromictic Lake La Cruz, Castile-La Mancha, Spain - LaCruzMarch2017_8m | ecosystem: Environmental > Aquatic > Freshwater > Lake | place: Spain...
AAAATGGCGCATTTTACCATCCCCTTCGAGACGAACGACAACCAGACGCTCACGTACCACGAAGCCATCGCTTGTTACGAGAAAATGGCGGCGGCTTATCCGGGCATATTTCAACTTTCCACCGTAGGCAGCACCGACAGCGGTGAGCCGCTCCACGTGGCTGTGTTGAACACGAGTGGAGAATTCGACCCCGAAAAAATACGCCAGTCGGGCAAGCGTATCTTGTTGATTAACAACGGCATACACCCTGGCGAGCCGGAAGGCATTGATGCTACCATTATGCTGCTGCGCGATTATTTGGAAAAACCGGCACTGCAAAAAGCCCTTGAACATTTGGTGCTCGTCGTCATTCCGGTGTACAACGTGGACGGCTGCCTGAACCGGGGCGCTTATTCCCGCGCCAACCAGGACGGCCCAGAGTTGTATGGTTTCCGGGGAAACGCCCGCAACTACGACCTCAACCGCGATTTCATCAAATGCGATTCGCGCAACGCCCGCACTTTCAACCAGATTTTTACTACCTGGTTGCCCGATATTTTTGTGGACAACCATACGAGCAATGGCGCGGACTATCAATACACGATGACGCTCATTGCCACACAGCACAACAAACTGGAAGCGCCGCTTGGCCAGTTTTTGGAAAAAACCATGCTGCCTGAGCTATATGCCGACATGAAAGGCCGCAACTGGGAAATGATTCCTTATGTAGACTCCCCGAAGGAAACGCCCGACTCCGGCATTGTTGGTTTTTGCGATTATGGCCGATACTCTACTGGGTATGCTGCCTTGTGGAACACCATCGGCTTTATGCCGGAAACCCACATGCTCAAACCATTTAAAGACCGCTTGTGGAGTACCTACCATTTTATGGATGTGGTCGTGCAGTTCATGTCGCGCCATATCCCTGAAATACGGGACGCACGCGCTAAAGCCTGGGAAACCACGCGCAGCAAGCAGGATTTTGTACTGGATTATGCTATGGATCAAAAAAAGCATGACAATATTACGTTCAAAGGATACGCGGCAAAATACAAACCTTCAGAAGTGAGTGGCCTTCCGCGCCTTTGGTACGACCGCTCGGAGCCTTATGAGAAGCAGATACCCTATTATAACTATTTCAATCCATCCTTGACGGTGGCCAAACCTGCCGCATACATCATCCCACAAGCCTGGGAAAATGTGATTGAACGCTTGAAAATCAACGGGGTAGCATTGCATCCACTCTCAGAGGCCGTGGAGGTGGAAACGGAAACCTATTTTATCAAAGACTTCAAAACCCGCAATGCCTGGGAGGGCCACTATTACCATCATGGGGTGACTTTGGAAAAAAAGGCTCTCAAACGCAAGTTTAGCAAGGGTGATTTTGTGATTTTGGCCAACCAAAACGCCAACCGGTATTTGCTGGAGACATTGGAGCCCAATGCTCCAGACTCTTGGTTTGCCTGGAATTTCTTTGAGCCCGTATTGATGCAGAAGGAATATTTTTCAGCCTACGTTTTTGAGGATCTGGCTGCCCAGTTTTTGAAAGAAAATCCAACTGTCAAAGCGGAACTGGATGCCAAGCGCAAAGCCGAGCCTGAATTCGCCGCCGACAGTGCCATACAGCTCGATTGGGTATACCGCAAGTCGCCCTGGTATGAGCCTACGCACAGGATGTACCCAGTGGCTAGAGTGGCAAATCTTGAAAACCTGCCTTTGGTCGAATAAAGGGGGGCGCGCAAAATGTTCAATATGGATTAATAAGCCAATATATGTAGTTTTACGCGCTCGATTTCCATCGTTTGTATTGAGTGAAAGTTCAAGCGGCTTCAAAAAACACATAAAATTTGTCAAACTTGGCATTTTCTAAACCACTATTTTAACAATGCGGATTTCCACGTTCTTTTTGCTAATTGTTTTTTTTGCTTCAAGCGCCCTACGAGCACAAAATTATCCTACAAACCCAGAGCCAGGCGCCTGTTACATTCGTTGCACGATTGAGGAGATTTCTGAAAAAGAGAAAGTAGTAGTCACTCCTTCCTACATGCAATACAAGGTGGTGCCGGCAGTATACAAAACAGTGGAGGAGCAGGTGCTTGTAAAAGAGGCTTCCAAACGTTTTGAATATGTTCCTGCGACTTATCGGGAAGTGACCGAGACCATTTTGATAGAAGAACCCATTCGTAAGATCTCACTTGTGCCAGTAAAAACGCTGGATACATTTGAGGTTTTTGAGGTGCAACCCGCCTATTCTCGTTTTGAATCGCGTCCGCCGCTTGCGGGATGTAATTCCCCCATCCCAGGTGATTGTGATGTGATCTGTTATGTGACCTATCCTGCGGTCAAAAAAGACATTCCGGTCAAAAAAATCCTGGCCAAACCCAGCTATACCCGGCAAACGCAGCAAGGCCGTTTTAAAACCATCAAAAGGAAAGTAATCGAAACACCTGCCACCATGCGGGAAATCGAAATCCCGGCAGAATATGTCACCGTCCAAAGAAGGGTTTTGGTGAAGGACGAAACGGTTGATTCTGTAGCCGTGGAACCCGTAGTTCGCGAAGAAGTATTTCAGGTTCGCGATAGAAGTTCGGGCGATGGCTACGAATGGAGGAAAATTGAGTGCGAACTGCTGGATTTCAACCTGTTGCCCATTTATTACGGGCTCAATAGCGACCGTCTGGATGCGAAAGCAAGGGAGGTCGTAGATGAAAAACTGCTCAATTTAATGCTTAAAAAGCCTGAAATCAGGGTAGAAATCAACTCGCACACCGATTCGCGGTCTTCCGATGATTTCAACCTCGATTTGTCGGAACGCCGGGCCAAAGCAGTGGTGGATTACCTCGTTTCCAGAGGCATCAAGCGTTCACGGATGGTGTACCATGGCTACGGCGAGACACAGCTCGTCAATCATTGCAGCAATGGGGTGGACTGTTCGGACGAACTTCACGCAAAAAACAGGCGCACCGAGTTCCGAGTATTGCCGAGGTGATTTTCAAAATAAAATCAAGGTTTGAGGTTGAGTTATTAAGGAGGTAGCGCATATTGTAGGACAGAAAAATCACCCCATCTTAGCTTATCTCATTTTTATCTCCAACCCTGTCCCTGCATCCAAGAGCCTTGTCGCAATTTTGGGCAACGCCATCTCCAGCATTTTTCCGTTTTTTAATTTCAAAATCCGTTCTCCCCCCTTTCCAGTGTGTAACACGATAAAATCGGAGAAGGGAAAGGTGGCATCTGGCAGGTCGTTCCAAACCCAACAACCAGCCTCCTGGAGCAATGCGCGAAAGACGGCACTTCTGTGCAGGGGTATGGCAGCGTACACTGTGGTATGGGTAGGGAAGTTTTTTCTCGCCATGCACACGCCATTGCTTCCTTGAAGCACTGCCAAGGGTGTTGCTTCAGGATCGTTTACCCAAAACAAGGGCTTCAGGGATTCCGGGTTTTCAACGGTATCCTGCCCCATGATCCAAACTGGCTTGATCGCCCATTTTTCTTGTTGCAGGGATATGCCCGTTAGTTGTTCCGTTAACGCTAGGTCGTTTTGTACCCCATTGCTATATCCCGCGCCATAATTCCAGATCAGGGTGCGACCATTTTGGGCAACGGAATCGCGAATAAATTGGCGCTGAGCTGGAGTTAACAGCCAGGCATTCATCAATACGATTGCTTTATACGGCTTTAGATTAATTCTTTCTAAATCAAAAAGATAGATGTGGTCTGTTGAAACGCCACTACATTGGAGTTCCTCAGCCGCTGCATCCAGTCCTTTTTCACATAGTTTGGTATTTACATTTTTTACGGCATAAAAACTCTCTGCGTCCCATACTGCAAGGGCATCAGCTACCGGTGCTTGAGCGGTCGTCTCCTTTCCATATTTACCCCGGAAAAAATGCAAAGTCCTTTTAATTTCCTTCAAATACATTGGGCTGTCCCACCAGCCGGTATTGCGTCGTGGGCCAAAATCATACAGCCACAACCCGGCGCCTTGAACCATTGGCAGCCAGAGGCTTCTTTGTAGCACCGGCAGGTAGTTTGTATCGCCGAGTGCTCCTGAGCGGACAAAATCGCGCTCCTTTTTGTCCTGTAAGTAGCCGTTGTCTATTTCATCGAACCACATTTTACCATGCAACTGGATGGAACGAATGGGCGCCCGCTGCATCCCAGAGCCTCCTGCTTTTCGGCTGGGTTCGTAATAACTGGGCGGTCCGGCGAAATAGTCTATCCATGGGCTTTGCAAGAGTTGCTGAGCTCCGAGGTGACCGTTCAGGGCCTGTCTGCACAAGCCGAAGTGGATATATCCGAAAAAAACGCCTGTGATCAAGGGCCGTCCCCATTCTTCTTTTGCGATTCGGCAAAAAAACTCGATATCGTCGGCGATCACGGCTTGTTGGCAACGGTAAAAATCCATGACCCGCTGTTCGATTGCCGGATTACGGAAAAAGCCATCGGCACAACAACGGCGTTCAGCGGTGTCTGGCACCGTGGAATTGGCCAGGGTAAATCGGCTGTTGCCCCAGGCTGTCTGGAGCTTTTTGTCAGACAGGTAATTGTTTTTCAGCCACTTACGAAAGGCTATTTGCATCGGGGCACTTACATCCGGTTCCTGTTTGATAAAGCCCCAGGGATGCCATTCGCCATAAACACCGCCTGAAATATGGATTCCTACCACCGCTTTGCCCTCGCGTGTGCCTGCAAGGCGATGGCAAAATTCGCGTAGTTTTTCACCGGCCTCCTTGCGCCAAAGTTCAGAAGCCAAACTTGCTCTGGATGCCCGTAGAATATCGCCGTCCTCATGGTTGAATGGAAGTCCAATGGGCAGGTCTTGCACGGGTCCGTCGGCGTATTGGGTGCATTCCTCTGGATGAGCGCGGTTCCACCAAAACGGGGCGTTTACATGCAGTCTGACCACTATTGCCCCGCCAGGACAAGCACTCAGCACCCCGCGAATCTGACGTCTTGCCAAGGCCATATCGAGCCGTTTTTCCTTTTCCTTCCAAATATCCTCCAGCCATAAATCTACCTGGAACAAGCGTACGCCGACTTCTCCCATCTGTCGAAGGTTGTGCGCAGGCAGTTCCTCCCAGCTCCAGCGCCCGCCCGTGACGTGGGTAAGGGCATACATAAATGGCAACTCTGGTTTTTGGTTGACGTAGAGGGTTGGCTTGCCGTTCTGAGTGCGAATTTCAGCGGTTTGCGGGCGCTGCGCAGGGAGAAGCAGGGGCAACAGCAGCAGCAGCAGGCAGTGCCAGTTGGAAGTTTTACCCGCAGCAACCTTGCGGCCAGCTGAACTTTCCTGCCCGCCATGACTTGGCAGGCGGGGCTGGGATGGGGCGTAAGGTGTCATGGCTCAATTTATTTCAATTCCTCACGAAGACATAAGACTCAATTGGATCGGCATGGAACAGGGACTCTGGTTTCAAGGTTTTAGAGTGCAAGTCCAGTATCTAATGTCAAAGTGTCCAAAAGTCTTGTGTTGGAGCAACTATTTGCCCAAAAATGCCCGGATAATGGCAAATTCCTTAGCAGGTTCCTCTACCTGAGGGTTGTGGCCACTGTATTCAAACATTTCAAATTGGGCCTGCGGGCAGTAGGTTTTATACTTGACTTGCATCCAAGGCACTGCCACCCGGTCATAACGCCCGGCGATGATAAGGATGGGCATTTTTAAGTTTTTCAGATCCTTTCGGAAATCAAAATTGCCGATATCATTCCCCACGATGAAATCTCCGTCCTTACCGACCATTTGATAATATAGGGCCGCGTTGAAGGGGTTGGGATAGGGTTTTCTTGCTCTGTTTCTAAAGTTATTTGGATTGTATGCATACAAAAATCCATAAGGCACCTTGCCGTAAATCTCCTGGTGTTCAGGGTCACTGGAGATGGCGCCGCGCTCGCGGATCTTCATCAGTGTGTCCCACACTTCTGGGTAGTTTACCCGGATTTCATGGTTGGAATTGTCGTCGTTTTCCTGCCACATCACATAACTGTGAAAGGTGTTTGCCAGGATCAAATGCTTCACGCGTTCAGGGTATTTGATGGCATAACCCTGCGCTACGAGGCCGCCGTAGGAATGCCCAAGAATATTGATGCTTGAAAAGCCCATGGCTTTGCGCAAGCCCTCCAGGTCTTCAATGTCGCGTTCCAGGGTATATTCGCGCACGTTTTTTGCTGTATCGGATTTTCCGCGGCCCAGACCGTCAAAATAGACCAAGGTGTTGGTCGTAGACAAGGAATCGAAACTTCTCAAACCGTAATGGGAGCCGCCGGGCCCGCCGGCAATGAAAAATAGGGGGTCGCCTTTGCCAAAACTGACGGTCCAAATTTTAGCGCCATTGACATTGTAATATTTGCCGTCGGTTTGGCTGTCTGGGAAGTTTTGGGCGAGGGAGAGGGTGCTGAGGAAGAGGAGAAAGAATGCGGAGGAAATACTTTTCATAGCCGATTTTAATTTGAACGGCTAAGGTAAAATGTTTATTCAAGATGAATTAATGAAGGCTTGTAACAACACAAAGGATATTTCGTTTTGGCAGTTGAAACTTTTAAAACCCGCCGTCCATTCCCTCGCTTTCAGTCCGGGTATTTTTCCGACGGAACAACGAGACATCAAATTTGCCAAAGCGGTACGAAAAATTCAGGCGCACCAATTGTGGGTCACGTCTCCGCCAGGTTTCTTGCGAGAAATAATCCGATTCGGTGAACGAGCCCGTACGGCGCGATCGAAAAATATCCTGTACGCTGAGGGTTAGACTGCCGGTGCGTTTCCAAATATCCTTGCGAATCGAAAAATCCACATACCAAACTGGAATGGAATAGCCCTGCGCCGTACTAGTCGGGCCACTCCAAGGGCTACCGCCGCCGTGTCCGCCGCGACCGCCTCCGCCTCCGCTACTTCCGGTGTCAAACGCGGTCCGACTCTGGTACGAACCGTTCAATTGGACCGTGAAGCTTTTAGGCAGTTTGACACTTACGTTTTCCTTGATAAAATAGGTAAACTGTTGATTTTCAAGCCCTTCTTGTACGTTGGTTGCATCTACAATCGAATTGTAGAAATTGAGGTTGGTAGTCAAATCCAGGATTTTCCAAAAGTTGTTTTTTACTGTAAACTCCATACCGTAAGCCTGGCTGGAATTGGCGTTCTGGTAGGTAGATATGATTACCGTATCGCGATATATCGCTGGGTCGTATTCCTGAAAAAGATAGCGCGTGAGGAGGTTGGTCGAACGTTTGTAATAAGCAGACACGAGGAGGTTGTGGCCTTTACTAAAGACGTTTTGATAATTGAGTTCCAGGGAGTTGTTGAACTCAGGTACCAAGTTTGGGTTGCCGCGTGTAAGGTTGAGCGAGTCAGAAAAATCTGGAAAAGGAATGAGCTGGAAAAAACTGGGGCGATTGATACGGCGGGTGTAACTCAGTTGAACCTGGTCTTCCTCGTTCAACTTGTACGTCAGGAAAATACTGGGAAAAAGTTGCAGCGGAAAATTCACGTTGAACGTTGAATCCGTATCCAGCAAGGTGCCTGTGTATTGCGAGCTTTCGGCACGCAGACCCACTTGATAGCCCCATTTTTTGAATGACTGGCTAAAGGTGCCATAGCCTGCGTACACCTGGTCGTTGAATTTATAGCGGTCGGCAAAGCCAGGCACGCGATAATATTGACCATCGGCGAGGGAGTCTTGAAAGGTCGCGTTTTCGCTTCGGAAATTACGGATGGCGGTGCGCGCTCCCAATTCCATTTTCAGGCCATTGCCCAGCGGGTTCACGAAATCGGTCTGAAAAGTAAAAAATTCGTTGCTGCTTTTCCCCGTTTGTTTTTGGCTCGAGCTAAGGTTGCTGGAATTCAAATAATCGGTATTAAAAAAACCTTCGTTTTCGGAACGGCTTCCATTAAGGTTGGCATCTGCAGTCCATTCTTTTCCTTCTTTAGGGAAAAGGTGCTTGAAAGAAACCTGGCTTCCATAGTTTCGGAATTGCCGCTTGCTGTTTGATTGACGTAAGGCATCGCTGCTGCCAAAAATATTTCCAAAAGTGAGCGAATCGGTGTGAATATCAATCAAATCGGAGTTATTCATTTCTCCCCCGTGCATGTTGCCGCTGAAAGAAAGTGTGTTGCGGTTATTGATGAACCAGTCTATCCCTGCTCGACCCGTCATGAAAAGTCCCTTGTTCTCGGCGTCGTTGCTTTGAAATATATTGGTCACGGGGCGATTTTCCTGTCCTACAAAAGGGAAATTGAAACGATCTGTTCCACCGGTACTTAGGGAGCGGCGTTGATTGAGATTGCCTCCTAGAAAAAAATTGACTTTCCCTTCGCGGGCATTGAAGTCGCCCCCAAGGTTGGCGCGACCGCGCATGTCAATGCCAGCACGAACAGAGCCGTTGTAACCGATGCGGCGCTCCTTTTTCAACACGATATTTACAATGCCAGCACCCCCACCTGAAGCATCATATTTAGCGGAAGGATTGGAGATAACCTCCACGTTATCAATAGCATCGGCAGGAATTTGATCCAGGGTAAGGTTGGTAGGCCTGCCGTCCACAAAAACCTGTGGAGCAGCATTGCGCATGGTCAAATTTCCATCAATGTCCACATTGAGCGAAGGCACATTTTTTAGCGCATCTTCCGCTGTGCCACCTGCAGCAATGTTGTCTTTGTCTACACGATAAACTTTTTTATCCAGGGCTAGCGTGACTTTGCTGGCTTCTCCAAGCACTTCCACTTCTTTTAATAGGGTGTTGGATACGCCCAGCTTAATATTACCCAAATCCTTTTCCACCGCTCCTGCTGCCCCGCTGAAACCGGGTCTTCCAGCGCCAGGTTTTCCGCCACGCAGACCAAACGAGACTTTTTGTTCGTAATTGGCGTAGCTTAAATAGGTGATTTTGAGCGTGAATTCTCCCATTATGGGCAGCTTTTCCAAACTAAATTCTCCATTGTCAAGGGTTAGTTGGCCCGCAATCATAGTTTCCGTCATTTTTCGGCTTGCCGAATCGAATTTCATTCCGAGGAGTTGCACGGAGGCGTAGGGCAGTGGTTCTTTCGTAACTTCGTCTATTACTTTTCCATAAAAACGCCCAATGTTGGCTTGCGCTGGATTGGCGCCTGCTCCCGGCCGAACGCCTTGTGGTATTTGGGAAAAAAGAGCGAAGGGGATCAGCGCGACAAAAAATATTGCGAGTAAAGCCGTAAGGCGGCTGAAAGAAGTAAGTTTTTGCATGATTATTATTCGAGTACACCGTAGGTCGAACTTCAGTTCGGCCTTTTTTAATAAAGCGGGGCGAAAAAAATTTCGACCTACCTGCGCTTCAATACCAGACTGTCAGCAGGATACCGAGCGCTCAATGAATCCATATTGGTTTGGGCCCACGAAACAAGCGTTTGCCTTTGTTGTTCGCTGAGCCTTGCATCGCCGTGCGTCCAGGTATAAGATTTGAGGGGCATTTCGCCCTCTTTCACCATTTCAATAAGCTCTTCAAACTTGTGGTTTTGTACCGCTACAGATCGCTGGGTGAAGCTGGAAAGATTGAGTTTGCGCTTGCCTTCCTCCACATGGTTGGCCAGCCAGTAGGCGACGGGTTGAATTTCAGCATACCAGGGGTAAGCGGTTAGATTGCTGTGACAATCATAGCAAGCGGGCTTTAATATAGCCTCCACATCCGCAGGGACGGGGTATTTGGTGGACACGTGGTTCGATTGGTCGTTGGAGAGGTTGCGCGTAGGGCGGTACAGTTGAGCCAACACGAGCAAGGCCAAAAGGCCGTAAAGCAGCGGACGGACGTATTTTTTCATAGTGCAAAGGAACACTATTGTTTATTGTCGGTCAGGGTTTTATATAGAAATAGCTGCTTTTCCCGACCACAAAGGCCTTGGGTATACCAACCTGTAAATCCAGTCCAATTACAGTCTTTTCGTCTCGATCAATTTCAACAGGTCATCGCGATAGTTTTTGCCGATGGGAAGTAGTTTTGGCTTGTCTTTTTCCTGTACCTCCACCATGTTGCCTTCTATCGCCAAAACCTTATCCATCGCAACGATAAACGAACGGTGGATACGCCGGAATAGGTGTTTGGGCAGGCGCTCTTCCAGGTTTTTCATGGTCTGGAGCGTAATTACCCGTCCTTGTAGGAGGCGGATAATGACATAGTCTTTTAATCCTTCGATATAGATGATGTCGTCAAAATTGACTTTCACCAGTTTCTTGTCGGCCTTCACGAAGAAGAAGTCAAGGCCATCATTTACGGCGGGAGAACCACTTTGATTGTGCTCGGCATTGGCGAGTTCGGCCTGTTCCACCGCCTTGTTGACGGCTTTCATAAAGCGCTCCAAAGAAATGGGTTTGAGCAGGTAGTCAAGCGCATTGAGGTCGAATCCCTGAATCGCATAGTTTGGATACGCCGTGGTAAACACGATCATGGGGGGATCGCTGAGTGTTTTCACGAAGTCAATGCCCGTGAGTTGGGGCATCTGAATATCCAGAAACATCAGGTCTATCTGATTGGTTTTCAGGGCATCATTGGCTTCAAGCGCATTAGAGCATCGCTTTACAAGCCGGAGTTCGGGCATTTGGGAAATATAGGTTTCAAGCACGTCCAGTGCAAGTGGTTCGTCGTCTACAATGAGCACGTTTAGCATAGTTAGCAAATTCGTTTTGAAAGGATGAGTTGGTCAATTATATTCCATCTACCATTCGCCCCAATCCGCCGAGTATACTGCCTTCTTCCTTGCCGCCGCCGCTGTAGGAAGCGAGTTTGGCGGCCAAACGGCTCACGGGAAGCGATTGTAGCCAGACTTTGCCAGGACCTTGCAGCACTGCGAAAAACAATCCTTCGCCCCCAAAAACCATGTTGCGAATACCTTTTACGAACTGGATATCGTAGTTAACATGTTGTGTGAATGCGACGATGCAACCGGTGTCTACCCGCAGAGATTCTCCGGCACGAAGTTCACGCTCCAAAATAAAACCGCCTGCATGAACGAATGCCAGACCGTCGCCTTCGAGTTTCTGCATGATAAAACCTTCGCCACCAAATAAACCCGTGCCGAGTTTGCGTTGAAATTCGATGCCAATTTGTACTCCTTTTGCTGCACAAAGAAAGGCATCTTTCTGACACACAATTTTCCCGCCCAAGGCCATTAAATCAAGTGGAACGATTTTGCCTGCGTAGGGGGCTGCAAAGGTAATGCGTTGTTTGTCGCCGCCACGATTGGTGTAGGTGGTCATAAATAGGCTTTCGCCGGTGAGTACCCGTTTGCCAGCGGTCATTAGCTTGCCAAAAAAGCCCTCGCTGCGGTCACTCGCGTCGCCGAATACAGTGGCCATTTCGATCATGTTGTCCATGAACATGAAGCTGCCTGCTTCTGCGATCACCGTTTCTTGTGGGTCAAGCTCTACTTCGAGGCACTGCATTTCTTCGCCGTGGATCTTGTAGTCAATTTCGTGATTTTTGCGCATGATTGTTTGACTGAGTTATTGTGCTTGTGTTGATTTGAATAGTTGGTAATAGAATCGGGGGCAAAAGTGGAGATTTGAAACGATGGCATCGTTGAGTTTCCCGACGAGGGAACGTTTTTTGTCGCTTAAACGAACTAATTGCTAACAAAATCTAAATTCATCCTCCCGCTCCAGCCTCTCCCAACGTCCAATATCCATTGTCCAAATGTCCAATGTCCAAATGTCCAACATCCAATGTCCAATGTCCAATATCCTCAATCCCACTTAAAATAAACACCTAAGCCAATCCCCGGGCTTTTGGGTGCGTTCTGAGCCCAGGCAGCACCTGCTCCCGAAAAGTTGAGGCCTATAAAACGGTTAATCTCCCAGCCCGCTTTAACCCCGATGGAAACCCAGCCTTGATCGTTCACATAGAGTCCGGTCAGGTTATCCAATGGAAGTGTTCGCGTTCCGTTTTCGAGGGGCAATACCGTTTCAGAAAAACCTATGAGCCAGATTTTGCCCAAACGAAGTCCAATTTCCCCTCCAAAATTCAGAAAATGGCTGTAATCATTGCTTCGGTAGCCATAACCACCATAGGCAAACCAGTATAATTTTCTAAAACCCATTCCCGCATTCACCATTGGCAACACAGTAAGGGCGTTGTAGCCCGTGCGCAAGCCTGGTGACTTGTAATCCGTGATTGCCGGGAAACCCACTCGAAGTGTTCCGGCCAGCGCTAATTTGCCCATCAGAAATTGATGACGAAGCGCGAGGGTGGCATTTCCCAAGCCAGCTATGCGGCCTGAGTCTTCTACTTCAAACAGAAAAGGAGAGTCTGTATTTCTTATTCCGCGTTTATTGATGACATAAGGGAGCGAGGCAACCAAAGTCGTTTTTTTGCTCAACCCGTACTCTCCGTACAATTGAAAGGTATTTTCAGACACGGCGCGCTCCAGCACAATCTCCTTGCTACCGGGTCCAAACAAGGTGGTATAGGTAGGGATGGTCTGCCAGGAGCCCTGCACAAAAAAGCCAGCCTTGCTGCGCGACCAAGGGCTTTGCGCAGCAAGGCTGAAAGAAACAAATACCAATGCGAAAATCAATTGTTTTTTCATATTGGAACGTGCTACAAGTTAGAAGTTTCAAGTTAAGAGTTTCAAGTTAAAAGTGCGCCACTTGAAACTTTTAACTTGAAACTTTTAACTTGATTCTTAAACCAATTTGGCTTCCAATTCAATCGGAACGGTAGCAAGGGCTTTGCTTACTGGGCAGCCAGCTTTTGCAGCATTGGCCAATTCTTGAAATTTTTCTGCACTGATGTCTGGCACCTCGGCTTCAAGCTGGAGCGTGATTTTTTGAAAACCCCAGCCGCTGTCGCCTTTTTCCATGTCAATCGTGGCAGAGCAACGGAGTTCCGTGGGTGGGAAACCAGCACCTGAAAGTTGAAAACTAAGTGCCATGATATAACACCCGGCATGAGCTGCTGCAATGAGTTCTTCTGGGTTGGTGCCTGCCTTGCCGTCCTCGTTGTTGAAACGTTTGGCGGCAGAGTAAGGGGTGTCATTGAGTACACCCGATGGGCCGCTGAGTGAGCCTGAGCCATCGGCCCCAGTGCCGCGCCATGCGGCGGTTGCTATGCGTTTGAAATGAGCCATGAGATAATTGTTGATATGGTTGAAAATGTTGAGGGTGGAAAACGTTGAGGTGGGGGAGAAAGTTTAGGGGAGAGGGTTGAGAATGTTGAGGTTGTTGAGGGGTTGAGTGCAAACGCTCAATCCCTCAACAACCTCAACCCTCTCAACATTTAATTCGGCAGCCCCTGCGGCCCTCCTTTCATAGGATTGGTTGGGAGATAGGCTTGGAATTGAGTTTCAAGCTCCTTGGTAAGCGTGCTATCTTCCATATTCGCAGCCATTTTCAGGATGTTCTGCACCGTTGAAAGGGTATAGTCGTAATCCTGTTTGTAGCCTTTTTTGAAATCTGATTCAAGGGAATCGAAAAAGCGGAATTGCTGCTCCATTTGTGCCGCTATTTCCCGGATTTTAGCCGCCGCTTTTGTTTTTTCACCAGACAGTGCATAGATGTCCGTCATGAATGCAGTGAATTGATCATAAGGGAAGTTCATTTGCGGGAACACCTCGAAGTACTTGTCCACGAGCGCAATGGCCTTGTCCTTTTTGCCTTCCAATACCAATTGACGCGCCAAACGGATGATGCTCACGCGCATGGTTTGGAGACTTGGCATATAGGAGCGATCCACGAAAGCCGGATGTTTGTCAAAGTTGCCCCATTTCCACCGGTCCATAATATTCTGGTACATCTTGTCGCTGCTCACCCCACCTGAGCCGATGATGCCGTAAGCTTCCATCGAACTTTTGATCTTTTTTGGCACAATTTGCAATCCGAGTCCTTCGAGTTGGAGGTAATCTTCAAGACCCAGCAATTTGTCCTCACGGCAAGTGACAGCCCAGTAGATGGGGCGTTTGCCAAGATTAGAGGCCACAATGTCGAGCATGGCCAATTCATCCTTGATGATGTATTTCTTGTCTCTGCCCAAGTCAATGTGCAGGGTATCCACCAAGGTCGAGTCCGTAGCAGGCACGATTTTATTGTCAATGAACCACTGCTTATTGATGGGGATAGACATCTTGCGCGTAGGCAGATAAGTATCGAATGCACGTCCGCCCCCGGACTCTTGTTTGTGGTCTTCAGCGAGGAACTTCAGCACTTGACGAATGTCCATTTCTTTTTCGCCACGGGGGGCAAAGTAGGGCGTTTGAACCCGTTTGAAACCACGCAACTGTTCTTGAGGAATACTCATCTCAATGGCCGGCGAGTTATTCACAGCGCGACGGAGTTGGTCAATGTACCAGTCTACCGCGATCAGGGACAGGTTTACTACTCGTACGTCCGTGCGAATGCCCTCTACCTCCTGGCAATACCAGAGCGGATAGGTGTCGTTGTCACCATAGGTAAAAATAATGGCGTTGGGGTCGCAGGAATTGAGGAAGTTGCTGGCGTAATCACGGCTCGCAAAGTGGTGTGCGCGACTGTGGTCGTCCCAGTTTTGGGTTACCATCAACAAAGGTGCAGACAGTGAGAGCACCATGGCCACTGGAGCGGCAGCACCTTTCAGGCTTTTGTTCAGCATGTCCCAGAGCGCCACAACGCTCAAGCCAATCCAAATGCAAAAAGTAAAAAACGAACCTGCAAGCACATAGTCGCGCTCGCGTGGCTCATTGGGGGGCTGATTGGAATATACGATAATGCCGACACCCGTTATGATAAACAAGGCCAGAATTGCTGCAAAATCGCGCGGTCGCTTGCGGTAATGAAAGAACATCCCGAGCAAGCCCAGCAAGAACGGGATCATGTAATACTTGTTCCGGCCCTGGTTGTTCTTCTGAAAATCGGGCAGAGCCTCCTGATTACCAATGCGATTAGCGTCAATTGCGTCAAAGCCCGTGATCCAGTTGCCTGCAGTTGGATCCCAGGCATAATACCCCTGATCGCCGTTTTGACGCCCAGAGAAATTCCACATAAAATAGCGCCAATACATCCAGCCGAACTGGTATTTCCAGAAAAACTCGATGTTGTCGCCAAAAGTTGGCTCGCCTGTGTCCTTGTTAATCCAACGGCGATAGAGCGCTGGGCGGCCCTGTGAGTAATCACCCATACGCGGGAACAGCGTCTTGTCGCTTGTACCGTATTCGTAGTCCACTTTTTCGTCCACCACTGTGTAGCGTTCGCCTACTCGGCCATAACGTTCTTCCGATTTGATCCCCGTCGGTTGTGCATCAAAATGTGGGCCGCGGATGAGGGGGCGTTCTCCATACTGCTCACGATTGAGGTATGGAAGCAGACGCATCGGATCCGAAGGGTTGTTCATGTTGATGGGTGTGTTTGCATTGGCACGGACAATCACGGTTCCGTAGGCAAAATATGCAATCACCACGACGCCCATGGCCACGACCACACGCTGCAAAAGGCCATTGCCAGTGCGTTGTGCATGACGGAGGCCAAACCATATTGCTCCACTAAAAATTAACAAGACCGGAATGATGCCCGAATAAAAGGGAGCGCCAAAACTATTAACCATCATTTTGTCAAAGAATGCCCATAGTGTAGGAATACCCGCAATGATGATTTTTTGAATGGCAACGATGAATACAACTCCCACCAAGGCAGCCACTAAAGTGCCCATGACGGTCGGCTTTTTAGACTTTTTGAAGTAGTAAAACATCGCCAGCGCAGGGAAGGTCAGTAAGCTCAACAAGTGAACCCCCATAGAGAGCGCAACGGAATAAAATGCGAAAACCAGCCAGCGGTCAGCATCTGCTTTATCTGGCAGGTTATACCATTTAAGCGTAGCCCAAAGCGTCATCGCCGTGAAAAAAGTAGACATGGCGTATACTTCACCTTCTACTGCGGAAAACCAAATGGAGGAGGTGAAAGCGGTACTCAGCCCTGCTACCACCCCGGCACCCACGGCAACCATAGCTTGTGCACCCACAGGTTCAGTATCACGGCCAACCAGTATCAGGCGGGCTAAAATGCTCGTGCTCCAGCATACAAAAAGTCCAGTAAATGCGGTACAAAATGCAGAGAGCAGGTTGACGGAATAGGCAATATTGGCCGGGTCGCTTGAAAGCATTCCACCTACCCATGCAAACAATCGGCCCACCAGCAGGAAGATGGGGGCGCCAGGAGGGTGAACGACTTGGAGCTTGTATGCACCTGAGATAAATTCGCCGCAGTCCCAAAGGCTGCCGGTTGGTTCAGCCGCGAGGCCAAGTACAATCGCTGCAATGCCAAAAGTGATCCAGCCTGCGAGGTTGTTGAGCGTTTTAAAGGAAAAATTCATGTTTTCTATGTGTGTGAAAGCAATGCCGTGCAACAAATTAGACAGTCATAAACGTACAAGACGGCTAGTTGAGATTCGGTTGATAGGTTGCAAAGACCGCGCAAAACTATAAAAGTCCGCTCAAGTAGGGGTTTACTTTTGAAAAACAAAAAGCGGCCGGGGTGTTTTTTACGTTCAGAGGTTTCGATCCTTGGTTAGAATTTGATCCGAATATCCTAAAAAAAGCCTTATCAAACGCGATTTATGGCCTTATTCCATTTTGAAAGCAATCGTTTTTACCCGCTTTGTCAGCATCCCGTCCGACATTTTTTCATCCAGAACCATGTCTTGCGCTGCGGGCATTTCAAACACGGATTTCAGGTCGCGGATCCGGGCAGCGGGTACTCCGGAGGATTCAAATTTGGTCATTATGTCATTTAGCGACCTTTGTGAGATTTTCTCCGACAGCAAATTGTTCAGCATTTCCCGATTTTTAACACGGGCTGTATTGGTTTGAAAATCAATATTTTCTAATAAACTTTCTAATTCCAAAACTGCGCATAGCTGGGAAAATTGCCGTTCCGTACCCACCGCTAACAATAAGGTTTGTCCATCTGAACAAAGAAAGGTGTCGCCATAAGGGGCAATGTTTGGGTGTTTGGTCCCCATACGTTGTGGAATATGCCCGGTCATTAAATAATTACTGGCTTGATTGGCCAAGGAAGCCAGCGCCGACTCCATAAGCGAAGTGGTCACGACGCTGCCTTCTCCTGCGCGTTCTCGGCGTAGCAAGGCGAGTAAAATGGCTTCTTTAAGTTGGTGCGCAGCCAGCAAGTCCACAAAAGCCACCGGCATCCGAATGGGTGGGCCTTCGGATGCGCCGCACATGGAAAGAAAACCCGCCTCAGCTTGTAATACGATGTCAAAAGCCGGACTTTCATCCTCCGGGTCGGAATATGAATTGAGTTGAGCGTAAATAAGTGCCTGATTTTCAATTCTGAGCGCCTCAGCGTCCAAGCCAACCCGGCGTGCAAAGGAAGGTTTGAAATTAGAGATGACCACATCGGCTGCGAGGGCAATTTCCAAAGCCTTGGCTCGGTCAGCAAGATCGTTGAGATCGAGCAAAAGGTGTTTTTTGCCCCAGTTGACGCAACACCAATAGGCCGAAATGGACGAAGCTGAGTCCTCAAACGGCTGCTTCCAGCCTCGGGTGACATCGCCGCCCGTGGTTTTGTTTTCAATCTTGATGACTTCCGCACCGAGTTCAGCAAAGAACATTCCTACTGCGGGTCCAGCCAATACACTGGCAAATTCGACTACTTTTAGGCCCTTGAAAAATTGATTTTGCATATTTGTACCCCGGAACGCTGTTCCGGTAATTATTCCCCGGAACAGCGTTCCGGGATACATACCATGAAAATATTCTCTGCCACACAAATTCGCGCCTGGGACACGGATACCATTGAAAATGAACCGATTGATTCGGTGAATTTGATGAACCGGGCTGCTCAGGTTTTCACAGACTGGTTTATTCAAACCTACCCGGACAACACCCGCCCAATCGTTATTTTTTGCGGAACAGGCAACAATGGCGGCGATGGGGTAGCCGTCGCCCGACTGTTGCACTGGCTCGGATTTGAGGCGAAGATACTCGTGTGCGATTTTGCGGAGAAGCGAAGTGCAGATTTTGAAGCACAAATTGCCGCATTGCCCAAACACGGCAACATTAGCCTGGAGTGGTTCAACACCGCCAAAAATTTGCCTGAAGTAGTGCCGAATGAACTGGTTATTGACGCACTTTTTGGCTCTGGTTTAAACCGTCCCTTGGAAGGCGAATGGGCGCAAGTAGTTGATTGTCTGAATCAATTGCCCAACGAAGTGGTGTCCATTGATTTGCCTAGCGGACTAATTCCCGATACCCATACTGCCGGAAAAAGTGTCGTGCAGGCGGATAGAACGTTCAGTTTTGAACGTCCCAAACTTGCTTTTTTCTTCCCTGAAAATGCTGAAAGGGTGGGGGAGTGGGACTTTGGGAGCATTGGCTTACAGGCTGGTTTTGAGCAAAAAACCTCCACACCCTATAACTATTTGACCCAAAAAGAGGCTGCCGCGCTTTATCGTCCACGACCTAAGTTTTCGCACAAGGGGAGTTTTGGCCATGCATTGTTGGTGGCAGGGAGTTTTGGGAAAATGGGAGCCGCTGTGCTGGCTTCCAAGGCGTGTTTGCGATCCGGTGTGGGCTTGTTGACGATTCACGCGCCACGATCCGGCAATATTATCTTGCAAAGTGCCGTGCCAGAAGCCATGGTTAGCGCAGATCATCGTGCTAAATATTGGGCAGAAGTACCTGATTTGCAAGGCTATGCAAGTATTGGAGTCGGTCCCGGAATCGGCAAAGAACCAGAAACGGCACTCGCTTTGCAAGGACTTTTGCAGGCATATAAAAAGCCGATGCTGCTGGACGCCGATGCCCTGAATTTGCTTTCAGAAAATACTTCCTGTTGGGAATTTGTGCCAGAAAACTCCATTTTAACCCCACACCCTAAGGAGTTTGAACGGCTTTTTGGAAAAACTGAGAACAACTTTCAACGCAATGATTTACAGCGCAAAAAAGCACAGGAACACCAGGTTTTTATCCTGTTGAAAGGAGCAAACACGGGCATTGCCTGTCCCGACGGCAGCTTTTGGTTCAATTCAACGGGGAATCCCGGAATGGCCACTGGCGGAACGGGTGATGTACTCACAGGTATACTAACAGGATTGCTGGCGCAGGGATATCCGCCTAAATCAGCTGCTTTGCTGGGCGTTTATTTGCACGGTTTGGCCGGGGATTTGGCGGCTTACTCCTTAAGCCAGGAGGCTTTGACAGCGGGTGATATTGTTGAGTTTTTAGGAAAAGCATGGCTGGAGCTAAGGGCGTGAAGGGCAGCTCTTGACGAGGTAATCTTATGAGACTGATTTAGTCGAACTGAAATTTTCAAATAATTTCCGAACCTCGCCTTTTAAAGAACTATACCTATATACTACCACCAATCCAATCCCAAACCCCATTGATTTTAAAGCAGTTGCAACCCAGAAATGCTCACTTGCAAAACCTGCCCACCAGGTCAACAAAACTACAGGTAACAGGAATAAGACCACTTTTGCAGCAAAACGCAGCACGGGAACAAAGTCAAGTCCGCACCATCTCGCCAGCCACCAAAGCAATCCGATTTCCACTGCAAATTTTGCAGCCGTCCGCGACCAGGCTGCAGATTGTACGCTCGGATTTAGCGACAAAAAGAGCAGGAGACTCGCGCACAAAACACTGCTGAAAATCAACATCCAAACCAGCCAGTATTCCGGCTTGCCCAGTCCTTTTACCAGTTGTGGGAAGGGGGTACAAAGGGTTCGCACCAAACCGGCCAAACCTAAAGCCACAAACAGCGGCGCAGCAGGCAGCAGTTTTTCTCCAAAAAAAAGGGTCACAAGCTCTCTGGAAAACAAGGCTATGGCCAGGTATATTGGAAATAGAAGCAAGATTACCTCGCGGGCGGGCCGCTCAAAAAGACTCTGTAACTGGACTCGGTCAAGCCTTGCCCTGGCAAATAAAGGGAACGAGACCCGGGTAAATACATAGCCCAATCTGGCAGTAGGCAGCATGAGGAAGGTGAACGCCAAATTGTAATAGCCCAAAGCGGCAACACCCAGCCACTTGGCGATGATAAGTTTGTCCAGATAGTTGGAAAAAAAGTCGGCCCAGCGGGAGGATAATTCGAAAGCGCCAAAGCGCAACATAGGGGCGACTTCTTTTAAACTGCTGATATTGAATAGGTTGAAAGGGTTTGTTCGTCGGCCAACCCATATAAAACCAATGGTGACAACGAGGTTGCGCAGTAGAAAACCCAGTGCCATTGCCCAGGGCCCCCAGCCCAACCAGGCCAGCCAAAAGGTGCCGACAAATGAAAAGACCCAGGCCGAAATTTCGATTTTGGCCACTTGATCAAACTGCATTTCGCGCACCACCAGTCCCGAATATTGCGCCCCAAACGGTGTAATCAACAGCGATCCTCCCATCACCAGCAAAAGACCTGGCAAATCAGTCCGGCCAAACCAATCGGAGAGGGTAGGGCCCGCTGTCCATAAGCCGAAGAGAATAATGGCGCCCAGTATCCAGTTCACCCAAGCCAGTGTGGCCAATTGTTTGGGCTCAATTCGGTCTGCTTGCACCACAGCCTGGCTCAATCCTGCTTCAGCCACTGGAGTCAGGAAGCTAATGAAAGTAGCAGCCAACGCATAATCGCCCAATGCTTCCGGGCCAGCCAGTCGGGCGAACACGGCCATCTGTGCGAATTGGAAAAACGCAGAGACGGTCGAGCCAGCCAAAGACCAACGGATGGCTTGACGGTAAGCATTTTTAAGGGCCTTTGTCATTGGAAATTCGAGAAAAAAGATTTTCTTTGTGTCGAAATTTATCTCAAAATGGTCTCACACGAATTATATCAAGATGCCGTTGAACTCATGGCTACGGGTCCTAGACCGGAGCAAATAGTCTCGTTCAAGCCTTCTGAGAAACTGCAAGAGCGCGCGCGAGAACTCCTTGATAAAGAAAAAGAGGGAGACATATCCACGGAAGAAAAGATTGAGCTCGACCAAATTCTTTTTTTTGACCATATTATGCGGCTTATCAAGGCCCGAGCTCGGCATTACCTTTCCCCTCAATGAGGTCTAAAATTTCCGAATCTTTAGTATTAAAAATGAATGCGGAGGAACGAGTTCGTGAGCGCCAAGTTTTTAAAACTGAAGGGACTTATCCGCCATCAGAGATTGCGGTGTAGAATAAATTTCGAGCGAGCTAGGCTGTTAAAAACCTCATCACATCCACCCCGTCCGGATAGTCATTCAAGGTCGGTTTCTGACTCTGGCCAAAAGGCAAAACAGTAAACCCATTGACCTTGATTTTTCCCACAACACATTGAATTTCATCCCGTTTCTCCGCAAGTAGCGCGTCCAGATCCTGCAATTCGTCATAGTATTCGTAGTGGACGGAAGCGATGCGGGCTTGCAGGGAGGTATCCTCTTTCAGAAGCAGGCAACCGTTGTTTTTATGCGGTATCCCGTTCATGATATAGAGCGTGAAATTGTAGTCGAAGTTGTTTTTGTACTTGTCGTGGTTGATCATTTCACGGTATTCGTGCAGGGCTTCCAGTAGGGTATCAAAATGATAACCGTGGGGGACATAAATTTTGCTCACGTTGCGACAACCCAATCCGAAATAGGAGAAAATGTCCTGCCCGAGCGCCTGAAGTTCTTCCGCCGTTTCCATGCCGCTGAGCACCGCCACGGCATTGCGGTTGCGCCGGATGATGTGCGGGTATTTGCCAAAATACTGTTCAAAATAACGGGCCGTGTTGTTGCTCCCGGTCGCGATGACCATATCAAAATCCGTAAGTCGGTCGCCTTCGCTCAGAAACTCGGTGTAGGCCCAGGATTCGTGTGCCCATTCACCCATTTTTTTTACAAGGAAAGGGAGCAAGCGTTTGTCTTTGTCGCTGAGTTTGACCTTGGCCCGGTGACCGGCCACGAAGACACAAAGCCAGTCGTGAAAACCTACCAGCGGGATGTTGCCTGCCATGATGAGGGCGACGGTTTTGGACATTGGGGCATTGGGCGTCATTGGGTCATTTGTCGTCATTGGGTCATTAGGCTCAGGTACCAATGACGAATGACCTAATGACGAATGACCTAATGACGAATGACTTAATGACAAATGACCCAATGACGACAAATGACGATACTGCGCAACCCAGGCTTCGAGTTTTGCCTTGTCCAAAAACTCATGGGCTATGGCTGACAAGGCTTTGCGCGTATTTTCTTCGGTGAACCACTTGTTCTCCAGATAGGATTGTTGAATGGCTTGGTCAAGTTCTTCATCGCCGCCGGAGCGGAGGAAATGGCCGAGTTCGGCGAGGAGGTCAATGCGTTGTTGGAGCGTCACGGGTGGTGGATTTTGAGGGGCAAAGGTAGGGTGGTAGATTGGTTTACTAGTGATTGGTTGAATGGCCTATTGGTGTGAAACTTCCCGAAAGTTTTAAACTTTCGGGAAGTTAGGCTTAATGGCAACTATCAACGACTAAAAGGGCAAATTCCTTTTTAAAGTGTGTTATCTCTTTTGTGAGGGGGTTTTTGATATCAATTTCCACTTTCAATTTTTTCTCCCCTGGCGAAGTGTATCGTTGAGAAAATTGAGCAAGTCCGTCTTTGATTGGGAACGGCTTTCCATTGATTTTAATGGTAGTGTTTCGTCCAACATTCCTCGATCTTGAATATTGCCCCAGGTAAATTTCTGCCGAATAGGTTTCGCCGGGACGAAGGGTGCTACTTTTTGAAGAAACGATGGGCATCCATGCCGGGAAACAATCCCAGGATTTCTCCAATTTCGAGTCCAGATGTCGTAAAACGTTTATTGTCAATATTTTAGCTTCAAAAATTAAGCATTGTAAATAAGCTGGAGTTTGATTTGTTTTAAGGGTTTTTCCAATTTTCCAAATAGTTTCCAGAGAATCTTGGCCCAAAAGTCCGTTGATAATGTATATAAAATCTTTGTCTTCCATGGAATAAGCCTGGAGAGAATCAAATAGCATTCGGGCTTCAGATCGTAACTTTTCAAGCTCGTTTTGGTTAATTGATCTATTGACCGAATGGGGTTTTTCTATATCTTGGGCCCATAGCGAATCATTTAGTTTCATTACATGCGCTATAAACTCATCCGCACATTTCGTGGCTGCTGCTGCATTTTTTGAAACTGCCCTCGCTCGATTCTCATCCTGGAATTCATCGCTGTTTTTGCTGATTTGCCCCAAAATATGCTCTGTCATATTTTGAAGAAGATTTTGCGAGATTTGAATATCCCTTCTCAGCAGTTCGTTCCAAACCTCCTGCCGCTTCCCATCCACCCAAATCCACCCTACCAACCCACCAATAATACTCAGGTAAACAACATCGCGTCCAAATTTTTGAAGAAAAGCAGATATTTGCATGAATGAGGTGATTTATGGAGCAAGAACGCGCCAGGAATCGCTTTCGTGTAAATTTATGGTTGGCAAATAACGACCCCCTTAAACAAACCCACCCAACTTGCGTTTTGAGGCAAGAAACCCACTAAAGCTTCATGCCCGAATCTACTACAACTACCCTAACGCCCCAACGGCGGCTGCTTCGTCTGCTCGGCCAATACCGCCGGGAAATTCGCTACATCTTCTTGTACGCCGTGGTGGCGGGTGTCATCAATCTTTCTTTGCCGCTTGGTATTCAGGCGATTATCGGCCAAATAGCCGGTGGTGGCATCAATGCCTCCTGGGGTGTGCTGGTGCTTTTTGTGCTGGTCGGCGCTGCGCTTACAGGTCTTCTGCGCATCATGCAACTGTCAGTGATGGAATACATGCAACGCCGCATTTTCACCGAATCAGCGGTGGAGTTTGCCTTGCGCATCCCGCGCCTGAATCTGGATAGCCTGCGCAAGGAACACCTGCCGGAACTTGTCAACCGTTTTTTTGACACCGTTACGCTGCAAAAAGGGTTGCCGAAAATATTGATTGAGGGTAGTACCGCCGTGCTCCAAATTATCTTTAGCCTCTTGCTGCTGTCGTTTTACCACGCCAGTTTTCTCACGTTTTCAATGATTTTGCTGGGCATCTTGCTGGTCTTATTCTCCTGGATGGCCCCCCGGGGAATTCAATCCAGCCTTCAGGAATCCAAATACAAATACAAACTGGTGTTTTGGCTGGAGGAATTGGGCCGGGTTGCGGCGACCTTTAAGTTGTCGGGGGAAAATGATTTCCCATTGCGCCGTACCGACGAAATTACCAATTTATACCTTGATGCCCGGGCCAGACACTGGCGCGTATTGATGGTAAAATTCATCAGCAGCGCAGCATTCAAGGTTTTGGCTATAGGCAGTTTCTTGATACTGGGCAGTCTGTTGGTGATGCAAAACGAGTTGAATATTGGACAATTTGTCGCCGCTGAGATCCTCATTTTTTTCGTCATAGATTCCGTTGAAAAGCTGGTCACGCTGCATGAAACCGGCTACGATGTGCTCACGGCGACCGAAAAACTGGGCCAGGTAGCAGATCTCCCGCTCGAGCGCGAAGGGGGTGTGCGCGTGGAAGAATTCTGTTCCAATGCACAGCCTTTATCCCTTGAAATGCGCAACCTGAGTTATCAGTTTCAGGATGCAGATATGGCGATTCTTAAAAACATCTCCCTGAAAATCAACGCGGGAGAACGGGTGGCGGTGGCCGGTTACAACGCTTCCGGAAAAAGTACTCTGATGCAAATTTTGTCTGTGGTGCGGCGGGATTTTACCGGTTCTTTGTTGTTCAACGGCCTGCCCAAACAAAATCTGGACCTGCGCAGCCTCCGCGAACACATTGGTGACCTTTCTTCTCAAGAAGATATTTTCAAGGGCTCTATATTGGAAAACATAACGCTCGGAAACCCACATATCTCCCTTCGTTACGTGCTGGATGTAGTGGAAAAAGTGGGACTGAACACTTTTGTACGCGATAGCCCTCAAGGTCTGGACACCGAGTTGATGTCTGGAGGAAAAAACTCTCCAAGAAGTATTATCACGAAGATCCTCGTGGCGCGCTCGGTTGCTGCTCAGCCGAATTTGCTCGTGATGGAGGAACCCCTGGCAGGACTTAATTTCCGGGACCGACTGGGCATTGCGCAGTTTTTGGCCGACCGAAACCAGCCCTGGACGCTCGTTTGTGTCACGGAAGACCCGGTTTTGGCGGCGCTTTGTGATCGGGTATTGATTCTCAAAGATGGAGAAATTAACTTCGACGGTACTTTTGAAGAAGCACAAAAGACGAAGGATTTTGAAAGGGTGTTCCGCTCCAATCTGGTTTAGGAATTAAGTGCTGCGAGGAAAATAAACCGCCGAGGCGCAGAGACGCAAAGTGTTGATTTGTATAAGCTTTGTAACGGCCCGGTTGGATAAAAACAATTATCATGCTCAATATATCAGACAATAAGCTACCTGGTTCAGCCTATCCGCAAACCATGGTTGCATTAGGCAAAAACAAGCTGCCAGCCTGGCATTGGTCGTTTCGTCGGCTTATGGCCGTGCTATTCGGGCTGTTTCTGTTTTTTATGTTCCTTCCCTGGACGCAAAATGTACGGGCTGATGGCCGGGTGACCACCTTGCGGCCCGAACAGCGCCCACAAACCGTCCATGCCACCATTTCCGGTCGCATCGAACGCTGGTATGTGGCGGAAGGACAAGCCATAAAGCGGGGGGATACGTTGGTGTTCCTTTCCGAGGTAAAATCGGACTATTTCGATCCCGAACTTGTAGCACGGGTCGGCGATCAAGTTTCTGCCAAGAAAGGATCCATTAATGCTTATGGCCAAAAAGCGGAAGCACTGGAAGATCAAATGGAGGCCATGCGCCGGGAGTTCGAAAGCAAAATCAATCAGACCCGCAATAAGATCGAGCAGGCGCGTCTGAAAATTCAAAGTGATACCCTGAAGGTTGTGCAAGCCCGGATAGACCTGCAAGTGGCTCAACGTCAGTTAAATGGTGCGAAAAATCTCTACGACAAAGGCCTTGAGCCACTCACCAAACTGGAAGAACGCCGCCTGAAACTTCAGGATGCAGAAACCAAACTCGTGGCCGCTGAAAACCAACTTGGGAGCAGTCGCAACGATCTTGCCATTTACACGACGGAACTGCGGCTCATCCAAAATGAAACCGCCAATAAAATCGCCAAAGCCCAAAGCGACCGGTTCAGCACCATCAGCGACCAATTCGACGCTCAGGCCAACGTAAGCAAACTGCAAATTGAACGCGAGAATTATGCCCGACGCCAGTCATTTTACTACATTCTTGCCCCTCAGGACGGATTTGTGGTGCAGGCCATCAAGCCCGGCATTGGCGAAATTATCAAAGAAGGCGAACCCTTGCTCAGTATCCAACCCGCTGATTATCAATTGGCGGTAGAGATGTTTGTGAAACCACTTGATTTGCCTTTATTATCTGTAGGAAGTCCCGTGCGCTTCATTTTTGATGGCTGGCCGGCATTCTTTTTTAGTGGCTGGCCAGGCGTTTCTTTGGGCACTTTTGGGGGGCATGTCGTTGCGATTGACCGAAATATCAGCGGAAACGGCAAGTTCCGAGTGCTGGTCGCGCCGGATGCTGCGGATCACCCATGGCCTACGGCAATTTTGCCCGGTGGCGGTGCCAAAGGCATTGCACTCCTCAGCGATGTGCCGGTTTGGTACGAATTCTGGCGGGTACTCAACGGTTTTCCGCCGGACTTGTATAAAAACATGCCGGGTGCAGGCGGCAAAGCGAAGGAGGAAAAGAAATGAAAAAAGCCTGTTTCTATTACGCATTTAGCTGCTTTGCCCTGTATTTTTTGCCAAGGTTGGTCTCTGCCCAAACACTGGAATTCCCGGCCTTTCGTCAGCAAGTACTTGAAAATCATCCGATTGTGCGCCAAGCTGACTTGTATCGCGACCAGGCCAGTGCCCAGTTGCTTCGCGCTAAAGGTGGTTTTGATCCAAAGGCTTATGCCGAACATTTCGGCAAAAATTTCAATGGCAAGACCTATTTCCAGTACACGGAGGCAGGACTCAAAATCCCTACCTGGGCAGGTTTGGAATTCAAAGGCGCGTACAACTTGGCTTCGGGCAATTATTTGAACAGTGAAAATCAATTGCCCGAAAATGGACAGGCCAGTTTTGGCTTTGTTTGGACCCTTGGTCAGGGACTTTTGTTTGATGAACGTCGTGCCGGACTTCAATTCGCCCGGGCAGGTCTCGAAATGGGCGATGCTGAACGGTTGGCTGCCCGCAATGACCTGATGTTGGATGCTGCTAAAGCTTATTGGACCTGGAATTTTGCCGACAATGCGGTGGGCATCATAACAGACGCGCTTCGGCAGGCTGAAATCCGGCACGAAGGTCTCCGGCAAAGTTTCCAGCAAGGTGAACGTTCGGCTTTTGACACGTTGGAAACTTTCATTCAGGTACAGAATAGACAAGTGGAATTGCAATTTGCCCAAGTAGATGCTCAAAATGCCGCTTTAGCGCTCACCGGATTTTTATGGAATCCTGACAATCAAGTGTTTGTACCTGAAAACTTGCTGCCAGCACCCGCGCTTTTGATGTCAGATATTGGGACTGGAGTGGCCACAGATGCAGAAAGTATACGCCAAACAGCACGTACTCGTCATCCTGAATTGCGTTTGTATCAGATCAAACTTCGCCAACTTGAAACCGAACGCCGTCTTAAAAATGAAAAGCGGAAACCTATCCTTGACGTGAGTTATAATCTCTTGGGCAACAACTGGCAATTCTTCCCCACCGCCTCGGTCGAAGGACCTGCCATGTTGGCCAACGATGTGAAATGGGGCGTGGATTTCAGTTACCCGCTGCTGAACCGCAAGGCAAGGGGCGATTGGCAATTGACACAGCTCAAAATCGTTCAGACGGAACTCGAATTGCAGCAAAAACGTCAGACCGTGGAAATCAAAGTCCGACAGTATGCCAATGATCTTGCAAATCTTCGTGCCCAGGCCATCCTTTTTCGCGACATGACGGCCAATTACCGAAGGCTGCTGGATGGGGAAAATGAGAAATTCTCCATAGGGGAGAGTTCCATTTTTTTAGTGAACACTCGGGAGCAGCGCTGGTTGGACGCGCAGTTGAAATACCTCAAATTGTTCAGCGAACTGCGCAAAGCAGAGGCTGGATTGCAATGGGCGGCGGGTATTTTGGGTGAGTAATTTTAATATCTTGCCGCCAAAAATTAGATTGATATGCTTTGGCTAACATGGTCTCTTTCTTTAGCCTTAAAAATAAGGTTGAGTATTTTTCTTAGCGTCCTGTCATGGGCTCAATTTTCGGCACAAACTTGCTCCTGCCCAACTTCCTTCGCATTTATCAAACAAAAAACGGAGCTTAACTATGCCGGTTTTTCAGCGAAAGTGCATCAGGAGACTCAACGCGAATATGAGGAGCACACCCACGCTTTTCAACAACGCGCGGATACCATACAGGATGTGAAAGGTTGTGCTATGCTTTGCATAGATTGGCTTAAATGGTTCAAAGACAGGCATTTGCAAATAGGGCCTGACCGGATGGGACCAGTACGCAGACCCGATTCGGACTTTGCAATTTCAGCATTGGACAGCCAAACCATATTGTTTCGCCTGCCTTCCATGGTACTTACTTACAAGTCATTAATTGACTCCGTATTGAGTATAAATCAAAAGGTGCTCGAAAAGCATCCATATTTGATTATTGATTGTCGCGGCAATTCGGGTGGTGCGTTAAGTACCTGGCACTCACTTAAACCTTATTTGTACACAGGGCCGGTAATTACGGACGGTATGCTTTATTGGGCCTCTGACGACAATGCAAAATCCCTGTTGTCCGGAATTAAGCCGGAAATGCCAAAGGCCCAAAAAAAGTACTATAAAAAACTGGCAAAGTCAATGAAAAAGTCCCCTGGCACCTTTGTCGGGACCATGAATGCGCGCAGGGAGCAGTTAAAAATTGTATTACCCAATCCTCAAAAAGTTGTGATACTGGTAAATGAGCGTAGTGCCAGCAGTTGCGAGGCGTTATTGCTATGGGCACAACAAAGCCGAAAAGTGACCATAATGGGCAGTCAAACAGCAGGTATAGCGGATTATGGAGCATTGAATACCCTTTCAGTGCCTTGCCATAACTGGCTTTTGGCTTATCCGACCGCCCGCTCTAATCGAGTGCCGGATGGGCGCGGGATTGACAATTTGGGTATTTCCCCCCAAGTTATGCTAGATGATCAAACACCCGACTGGATAGAATTTGCCCGACTTTGGTTTAAGAAATAATTCACTCCGCCACGGGCACTGCAGGCAATACCGGCCTCAGCACCACCACCGTCCGCCGATTCTTCTGTCGGCCTTCGGGTGTTTCGTTGGAGGTAATGGGATAAAATTCCCCTTTCCCAATAGGAGTAATCTGATTGGCATTTACGTTGTAATCGCGGATAAGGACGCGCACGGCATTGGTGGCACGGGTAAGACTCCAGTCCCAAGTATCTTTCAAGGTTTTTTCCTTGGGCGGCAGTATGTTATCGGTGTATGCCAAAACTTCCACGGAGAGCGCGGGCCTTGCGGCAAGGAATTCAGCGAGGGGCTTTAGTAAGTCTTTTCCTTTTATACTGATATTCAGTCCGGTAGGCTCAAAAAGCACTGCATCGGGCAAGATTAGCATGATGGATTCGTTTTCTGTAACGGCTGTAACGCCGGAGCTGTTGAATGGGAAATAGGCTTTTATCAAATCTCCTTCCAGTGCTGAAAGAATGGACTTCCGCTTGTCTTGTACTGATTTCACTTTCTTTATCAAAGCCTCTCGTTGCTCTAGTGTAGCATTGGTAGAAGCAAGTCTTTTCTCGAGAGCGGTTTTTTCGGTGGCAAGTTTACTAGCCGACTCTCCCATAGAGCGGGTGGTGGAGCCGAGCTCTTCCTTCAGATTTTCGATCTCCGTGTCTTGTCTTCCAAGGTCGCGGGCAAGATTTTCGGTTGTTTTTGTCAGTGCGGCTGTTTCTTGTTTTCGATCCATGAGTTCCTTCACCAGCACCTTTTCGCGTTCCTCGGCAGCGGAGCGGGCCGCGCGTTCAGCGCGATAAATTTTTGGTTTTACACAAGAAAATAGGGTTAGTATGGCCAGCCCGATGAGCGCGACAAGGGTTGTTTTCTGCATTTTTTTTATTGTTTAGTGTTTAGGGGGGCGGTAGGTTTAGGGTTGAAAGTTTAGGGTTTAGATTTAAACTCGTAACTGGTTAGCCACAGATTGTTTTTTGCCACTAATTGCACTAATTTACACGAATTGGCTCAACAATTCAAGATAAATTCGTGTAAATTAGTGCAATTAGTGGCAAAAAGAAATATGCCTAACCAGTTACTTAAACTCAATTATTTGTACACAGCCCTAAACTCTAATCCTTCATCCCCCCTCATCGAACCACCGTAGCAAAGCCCTTGAACTCATGGGCTTCACCTCTGGGCCCGGTAAAGGTAACAACATAAATATAAACACCTTCAGGTGACATTCCGCCCGAATTCCTTTTCTCACCGTTCCATTTGTCATTCGGGTTGGTGGTCTCAAATACCAGTTCTCCCCAGCGGTTCCAGATGGCCATTTTGAAATCGGTGGCTCCCTCTAGATACCCTTTGCCAAAAAAGTCGTCGTTTTTGCCATCCCCATTGGGCGTGAAGGCATTCGGCATATACCAGGTGACGACCGGTCGAATATCCAATTCCTTGGAGATTGAATCCTTGCAGCCTGCGGGGTGCGTCACGATGAGCCTGACCTTAACCCTGCCAGTATCGAGGAAAGTATAGGTTGGGCTTTGTTCTATGGTGGTGAAATTGGGACCAAGCTGCCAGTTCCAATAGGCTGCACCGATGGATTGGTCAATGAAATGAACCGTATTGTTGAAATTGGTCAGGGCAGAATCCGGGTCGCAGGTAAAATCTGCAACCGGTCTGGGCTCTACCCTGATTAAATTGGGGAAGTCTGCATCAATATAGCACCCCTGTGGAGAGGTGATTTCGACACGCACATCGTAGCTGCCCTCTTCGTCGTATAAATGGCTGGGACTGATGACATTATTCGTGGAATCGCCGTCCCCAAAATACCATACAATTTTATAACTGTCGTCAATGGGTGTTGAAAGGTTGTCAAAGAAAATATCTGCCGGAACACAGCCCAAGTAATTGCTGGGTTGGATGATGATAACGGGCGGTACTGGGAACCACTGAATGACCACGGTGGTATCGTCCGAGCATTGGTTCATGTCGCTCACCTTGAGCTTGACGGGGTGATTTCCCGGGATGGGGTATTGATACGAAGGGTTTTGCAGATTGGAGGCTGAACCGGGAATTCCAAAGTTCCATTTCCATTGATTCACGCCGCCCTCTCCGGTGGAATGATCGGTAAAAAGGACCGGACCTGCATCGCAGGTGTCGTAATCATACGCAAAACTCGCGTTTATCTCCGGGAAAATGCGCACATGGATGAAGGCCGTATCGCTGCATCCCCCGCTGCTTTGGTTGATCAAGAGCATCCCGTGGTACAGCCCGGTGTCCGGAAATGTGAAGGCCGTGAACCACTTATTCACGTTGTCCGTCACGGTCGTGCCGTTGATGTCAAACCTCCATTCCACATCTTCGACGTTGCTTGCCTCGGTTGTTTTGTTTTCAAAGAAAATGGTCTTTTCTCCGCAAGATTTTATGGTGTATTCTTCAATGTTTATGGTCAAAGAGTCGGCACTCAGCTTGGCATCAATATCAGGCGTACAATCCGCCACATTGAATTGGAACTCGCGCTGTACGGTAGACAGTAATTGGCCATTGCGGTATTCTTGCACGCACACTGCTACGACAAATTGCCCGATGATCTCTGGAGTTCCGGTGATGATGCCCGAAACAGGATTAATGGTTACTTGTGGGTTGCCACCGACCGGGTTGGCAGCCGTATAAGTAGGCACAGCATAAGGAACTTTATCAAATGGGGGCGGACAAGGCGGCGTAGGCTTTGCGCCAATACAGGTGAACAGGTCAGGTGAGAAGGTGATATTGCCCCCCCCTGCCAAGGCATCGCAAAAATTATACACCAAAACATCCCCCTCTGCGTCCACCGCGGAATGATTAAAAACCAGGGGAAGGTTGTTGCAAATGATGATGGGTGGGAAATTGGTGAAAGTGGGGCTGTTGTTACAAACCGCCATAGCCGCTGGGGTAAGTTCTATGGTATAAGTAGCGCCAACGTCGCCGGGATTTACGATATTGGTAATGGTATTGTTTCTGCAACAGCGTTGATATACAATGAAATAACTTTCGTTGGCGAGCACCGGGAGGGTCGTCTCAAAGGAATAGACAGCTTCTTCAACACAAACCAAGGGAATATTTGTGACACATTGCGGGGTGTCCGGGATCAATTTGGTGTAGTCGAAATTGGTGATGCTAAAGGTAGAATGTAGGGAGTTGTTCAATTCAGTTCCCCGGTATATTGCAAATTCAGCGGGCACATCAAAATCGGCTCCATTGCCATAGCAGTCGCGGAATATGTGCATCGTGAATCGCCAGCGTTTCACTCCTGGGCTGGTTTCGCCCAGACATGTGTAAGTGATGTCGCCGCCGATGATATGACGCGCTTCGACCAACGACGGGAGAAGGAAAAGTACAAAAAGTGCGCAGATTGAAAAGGTGCTGCTACGGTTCATAGTTACGTATTCAGGTTGAAACTGTTGAGGGATTAGGGTTAAGGGTTTAGCATAATGAGGTAGTTGAGTGAAACTCCAAACCCTCAACCCTCCACCCTAAACATCACCGTACCACCGTTGCAAATCCCTTGAATTCATTGGCTTCGCCCCTTGGGCCGGTAAAGGTAACGGTATAAATGTACACCCCTTCTGGCGACATGCCGCCGGAGTTCTGTTTCTCGCCATTCCACTTGTCATTTGGGTTATTAGTCTCAAACACCATTTCGCCCCAACGGTTCCAGATGCTCATCTTAAAATTTGTAACTCCGTTGAGAAACCCTGTCCCAAAAAAATCGTCGTTTTTGCCGTCACCATTGGGTGTGAACGCATTAGGCATAAACCAGGTGATTACCGGGCGAATGTCCAATTCCTTCGTCATAGAGTCCAGACAGCCTGCCGGGTGAGTCACCAAAAGCCGAACACTTACACGGCCTGTATCGAGGAAGGTGTGCGTTGGATTTTGTTCGAAGCTGCTATGATTTGAACCGATTTGCCAGTTCCAGTGTATTGCTCCCGAAGATTTGTCAATGAATTGGACTGTATTGTTAAAATTGGTCAAGCCAGAATCCGGGTCGCATTCAAAATCTGCAATTGGGGGCGACTCCATATTGATGAGGTGAAAAAAGTCTCTGAAAGTGTAACATCCAACGGGCGATGTGATTTCTACCCGCACGTCGTACAGTCCTGGTTTGTCATAGACATGGGTTGGGCTAATGATATTCTGGGTTGTATCTCCGTCCCCAAAATACCATACGATATGATAACTGTCGTCAATAGGCGTGGAAAGGTTGCCAAAATAGATTTCAGCGGGCACACAACCATAATAACTGCTTGGCTGAATGATAATGACAGGCGGCACCGGAAACCATTGGACTATGGCAGTAGTATCGTCTGCACACTGGTTTTTATCGGTCACTTTTAGGGTAACGGGGTGGTTGCCAGGTATAGGGTATTGGTACGTTGGATTTTGTTGGCTGGAACCAGAGCCGGGTATTCCAAAATTCCATTTCCATTGATTTAAGCCGCCCTCTCCTGTAGATTGGTCTATAAAAGAAACCGGACCCGCCACACAGGTGTCGTAGTCGAAGGCAAAACTGGCGTGCGCTTCCGGAAAAATTTGAACATGGATAAATGCAGTATCACTGCAACTCCCGCTGTTCTGGTTTATCAAAAGCATTCCATGGTACAAACCAGTATCAGGAAAGGTAAATGCGGTGAACCATTTGTTTACATGGTCGCTCACCGTAGTGCCATTGATATCGAAACGCCATTCCACATCATTCACATTTGCGGCAATGGTGGTTTTGTTTTGGAAAAATATGGTCCTTTCTCCACAGGATTTGATGGTGTAATCTTCCACAAAAACGGTGAGCGAGTCTGCGCTGAGTTTGGCATCAATATCCGGGGTGCAACTGGCCACGTTGAATTGGAATTCGCGCCTTACGGTGGATAGCAGTTGGCCATTGCGGTATTCTTGCACACAAACGGCGACCACATACTGGCCAAGCAGATTTGGGGTGCCCGTTATCTCTCCCGTAACTGGATGGACGCTCAGTTGAGGGTTACCGCCCATTGGGTTGTCAAAATTATATTCTGGGACCGTGTAAGGCACAGGGTCAAAAGGTGGTGGACAGGGTGGAGTAGGTATTACGCCATCGCATCCCAATGGATCGGGAGAATTGAAGGGGTTGCCGCCGCCGGCCAGGGCTTGACAAAAACTGTAGACTAAGATGTCTCCCTCCGCGTCCGTGGCTGCATGGTTAAAAAGAAAAGGCAGGTTGTTGCAAATAATGATGGGCGGGAAATTATCGTACACAGGACTATCATTGCAGACCGCCATAGCTGCAGGGGTCAGTTCGATTGCATAAGTAGCCCCTACATCCCCAGGACTAATAATATTGGTGATGGTTTCGTTACGGCAGCAGCGTTGATAGACAATAAAATAGCTTTCGTTCGTCAATACAGGAAGGTCTTCTTCAAAAGTGTAAATAGCCTCCGCTACACACACATACGGGATTTGGGTCACGCATTGCGGCGTGTCAGGAATAATCTCGGCATTGTAATCGTAAAAAACATCCCTGGTTGTGTACAAGAAGTTACTGGTTTCCGAACCTTGGTGAATGGCAAATTTTACTGGCTGGTCAAAATCTGGTCCACCGCCTAGACAATCGCGGTATACGTGCATGGTGAATTGCCAGCGTTTTACCCCGGGGCTCACTTCTCCTAAACAGACATAGGTGACTTCGCCCCCTATGATGTGCTTGGCCTCGGCTACGGCTGGACAAAGAAAAACGATCAAAAGAAAGAGCGTTGCAAAGAGGTAGTTCTGTTTCATGTTTAGGTGTTTAGTTAAAGGGCGGGCTAAAATTTTGGAATAACGATTTTGGATTTATGATTTCACGGTCCACTGTCATATTTGGAATCAGATATTGAAATCGCAAATCCAAAATCCAAAATCGTAAATCAGCTTGCTACCTTTGTCTCCGCCAAAAGTACAGCCTACATTCATTTCAAAATCAATTTGTATCCCATGTTCCTGCTACGCGACGACATTTCTGAAATTGCTTCACTCCTTCAAAAAGGCAACATTATTTGTTACCCCACGGATACCATCTGGGGCATCGGTTGCGACGCGCTGCACGAAGCCTCCGTGGAACGTATCAGCAGCCTAAAAGGCCGTACTCCAGAAAAAGGCTATGTGCTGCTCGTGTCTAGTATTGAGATGCTCAAACGTTTTGTGCCCAAGATGCCGCCTCGTCTTGAAACGCTGCTGTCGCACCACCAACGACCGCTTACGATGATATACTCCGAGACCGTTGGGTTGCCTCATTGGGTAAAAGCGCCCGACGGTTCTGCGGCCATTCGAGTGGCTACCGACGAGTTTTGCCGCGAGTTGATAGAAACTTTTGGAAATCCGATCATCAGTACTTCCGCCAATAGAGCAGGTGAGCCGTACCCGCCCACTTTTGGGGGTATCAGCAGTGAAATCCTGGCCGCGGTGGATTATGTGGTGAAATACAGGCAGGACGATAAAGAACCTGCGGAGCCATCGCCCATCGCACGTCTCGACCGATACCAGGAACTGGAATTTGTGCGGGAATAAAGTGGTTCTACAAACCACCGCCAACCTCCACCGCTCCTTTCCGAACCTCAATTTCCTTCAAAATCCGGTGCGCCAGTTTCAACGCCTCAAAACCGTCGCGGAGTGTGACCACTGGGTCCGTATTGGTGACAATTGAGTCGTGAAAGGTCTCCAGCTCGCGCTGAATAGCGTTCACGGGCGCGGCATCGGGCATAGAAAGTTGCAGCCATTTTTTGCCAGCCGGTGTATCGAACTCCATGAGGTTGTCGGTGGGGGGAAGGTCGGCGGCATCTGTGGCAAAAAGCCGGACAATCTGTGCGTTTTTCTCCAGAAAATCGAGGCTCAAATAGTGGTCAGGCTGGAAGAGCCGCATTTTCCGCATTTGTTTCATTGAAATCCGACTGGCCGTGAGGTTGGCCACGCAGCCGTTGGCAAATTCAATACGGGCGTTTGCAATATCTGGCGTGTTGCTCAACACCGCTACACCGCTCGCGCTGACTTTCGTTACGGGCGATTTGACCAGGTGAAGAATCAAATCCAGATCGTGGATCATGAGGTCTAAAATAACCGAAACCTCGGTACCCCTAGGCTGGAATGCCGCCAATCGGTGACCTTCGATAAACATGGGATTCAATTCCATTCCACCCAAAGCCGTAAAGGCTGGATTGAAGCGCTCCACATGACCCACTTGAACTTTAACGCCTTGTTTTTCAGCAAGTTGCAGCAGTTTTTTTCCCTCTGGAATGGTCTGCGTAACCGGCTTTTCAATAAAGCAGTGCTTACCTGCGCGGATGGCTTTTGCGGCCAATTCGTAGTGCGATGGGGTAGGGGTTACAATGTCCACCGCATCGCATTCGGCGAGGAGTTTCGAGAGGGATTGGTAACGTTTCGCATCATATTGGGCAATGGCAGATTCGGCGTTTTTATCGTCGAGGTCGTAAAAACCCGCTAATTCCCAGCACTCGGTGGCGAGGATACATTTGAGGTGGATTTTGCCGAGGTGGCCTGCACCGAGGAGAGCGATTCTCATAAGAAGTGTTAAGTGATAAGTGTTAAGTGTTGGCGGTGGATATCATTTACCACTTACCACTTACCACTTTACCGAAGTCCTGCATTGATTCCTTCCAGCACCTTGGATCCGGGACAGAGCACCTCTTTGCCGAGCGCATTGAGCGGGGTAGCGGAAGTGTGCAAGATGCTGTGCAAATCGCGGCCTTCCGGGTCAATATAGATGAGTCCGGTGAGAATCTCGCCGCTCTTTTTAGATTCGTACAGTTTGTTGACGGAAGAATGGCGGTCACAAGGGTCGAAGTCTTTAGCGAGTTTGTTCAAATAGATGGTGGAGCCATCGTGAAGTTGCACGGCCACCGAATCTCCTTCATTGTACTCGGTGGTGATCTCTTCCATAATGGGCACAAAATCTACCGCTGCGGTGGCTTCAATGTGTTCACGGGTGTAGTCATACGACTTGGTAGAACCCACATTGTTGTTAAACGTTACGCAGGGCGACACCACGTCAATCAGCGCAAAACCGGGGTGCGACATGGCGGCCTTGATTAAGGGAATCAATTGCTCCTTGTCACCCGAAAAACTGCGGGCAATGAACGAAGCGCCCAGTTCGAGCGCTAGTCCGACCATGTCAATCGCGTTGTACATATTGGCTGCACCACTTTTGTTGATGGAGCCCACATCAGCAGTTGCTGAATCCTGGCCTTTGGTGAGGCCGTAGCAACCGTTGTTCATAATAATGTAGGTGATGTTCAGGTTGCGCCGGATCGCGTGTACAAACTGCCCCATACCAATAGAAGCCGAGTCACCGTCGCCCGAAACGCCAATGTACATCAGATCGCGGTTGGCGAGGTACGCGCCCGTGGCCACAGAGGGCATCCGCCCGTGTACCGAGTTGAAACCGTGGGAGTTAGCCAAAAAATAGGTCGGTGTTTTGGAGGAGCAACCAATACCGGAGAGTTTCGCCACCCGGTGCGGCTCCACGGCCATTTCAAAGCAAGACTGGATAATGGCGCCGCTCACGGAGTCGTGGCCACAGCCCGCGCAAAGCGTGGACAAAGCGCCTTCATAGAATTTTTTGGTATAGCCGAGCGCGTTTTTGGGCGAATCGGGGTGGCGGAAAGTGGGTCGTACGAATGTCATTGAATGTTGTTGATTTGAGTAGTTGGTGATTTGGTGATTTGAGCGATTGGTGCCTTGCGAGGGTCTTACGACCCCATAATCCTGCCATTTGCCTCAACTACATTATCCTTCGAGAATGCCCAGGCTGTGGACTAAATACGAACTGTGATAAACATCTCCCTAAAATCAACAGTCAACACGGTGTTTTTGAAAAAATCCAAGCCTATCACGCCATCGTAAGCACTAAGAATACCGTGTTTTAAAAAGTCGTATGAAAGCACTGGGATATTCTTCTCATTAAGCCAATGGTGGCACGTTTTGGAAAAGTCCCTGTATAAAAGTGCGTAGCCCGAGCATATTGAGGAATAAGGTTTCTTCCCTGCATTGCCATACTTCGTTTGTCAGGGTTGTGAACCAAAACTTTTCCGCCCATTATTTCGATGCCTTCAATGATGGGATCACCTAGCAGGATCCATTCATTGGGGTATAATCTTCGAATCTCTTCTGTTGATAAAAACTGTTCATCGGCAGCCTGTGGGACATGTGTTTCCTCGCTGGGTGCAGGCTCTTCACTCGCTACCTCAACGGAGGAAACAAAATCAAGTGACTTTACAAAATCAAGCAACGGCTCAATTTTATGACGGTCATCGGTATTGAATCGAACGGCAACAGTTGTAGACATGGCAACGCCTTTTTGTTGAAATTTTATTGCAAAAATAGGTTTCCTCTCGTAAAATGACGCAATGACTATAATGACCCACTCTCACTCACTCACCTCCGACATATTCGGCTCCCCCACCTCATGCTCTGCAAATGCCGGGTTCAATTTACCCACAAGGCTCTGGAATATCTTTTGCCGGATCACATCTGCGGTGATGGGGAAACCGTCATAGTTCAGTATCGAAGTCAGTTTGGCTGGATTGATGCCTATTTCATTGACCAACAAGGACTTAAATTGAGCATCCCGATTCTGTTCCACCACAAAAACCCGCTGGTGGGCATCTATAAATTTTTGAATTTCCTCATTGAAGGGGAATGCTTTTACCCGCATGGCATCGAGTGTAATGCCTTGTTCTGCAAGCAAATCCTGGGCTTCAATAGCGGCATAGGTGGTGGTGCCAAAGAACAACATCCCAAAGGCGCTCTGTTTTTCTTTTTGGTAAAATTCGGGGCCAGGGACGTATTGCTTCGCTGTATCCCATTTTTTTACCAAACGATCCATGTTGCGCACGTAAGCCGGACCTTCTTCTGTATAAACGGCGTACTCGTCGCGGGAGGTACCGCGTGTGAAAAATGAACCTTTGGTCGGGTGCGTGCCAGGAATGGTGCGATAGGTAATACCGTCGCCGTCCACGTCCAGATAACGGCCAAAACGCTCCGCGGAGGACTCCAATTCTTCTGCCGTCAGCACCTTGCCGCGGTCGTACACACGGCTGTCGTCCCAGACGAGTGGTGGCGACATATTTTCGTTCATGCCGAGGTCAAGATCAGTCATGACCAAGACGGGGGTTTGCAAGCGCTCGGCCAGATCAAAAGCGTCGCTCATCATCGAAAAACACTCGGCTGGCGTGCTGGGGAACAAAAGCACCTGCTTGGTGTCACCATGCGAAGCGTACGCAGCGAGCAGAATATCAGATTGTTGGGTGCGGGTGGGCATCCCGGTGCTGGGGCCTCCGCGCTGTACATCCACCAGAACCGTCGGGATTTCGGCGAAGTAGGCCAGGCCCAAAAACTCGCTCATCAAAGACACCCCCGGGCCGCTGGTGGCCGTGAAAGACCGTGCCCCATTCCAGTTGGCGCCAATGACCACGCCGATGGCAGCAAGTTCGTCTTCAGCTTGCACGATGGCAAAGTTATTCCGACCCGATACAGGGTCTACGCGGAGTTTTTTGGCGTATTTGCCAAAAGCGTCGGCCAAGGAAGTGGAAGGTGTGATGGGATACCAGGCCAGCACGGTTGCGCCGGCATAAACTGCACCTAGCCCACAAGCCGAGTTTCCGTCCATCATAATCCAGTCTTTCACCTTATCGCGGCGTTCCACGCGGTGTTCGAGCGGGTATTTGAAATTTGCATGAACGTATTGGATGCCCATATCCATAGCCTCGTA
>Ga0247843_1001917_pt1 | contig 39875 bp, 37 predicted proteins | sample LaCruzMarch2017__FD_192420 | JGI IMG/M metagenome (GOLD analysis project Ga0247843, IMG submission 192420) | Freshwater microbial communities from meromictic Lake La Cruz, Castile-La Mancha, Spain - LaCruzMarch2017_8m | ecosystem: Environmental > Aquatic > Freshwater > Lake | place: Spain...
CAGCCGCCCGCTCTGGTGATGCTGAAGGGCAGCATTCAGCGCTTCGCCCGCCGGATCAGACCTGATCCCCGCCTTTGCGTCTGCGCGGCGCTGTTTCCTGTTCATCCCGCCCCTTACCCTCAACAACCCACGCATATTCAACCGAAGTCGCCGCTGTGGGCGGCAAATCAATGCGCCCACAATAAGGCTTTTAAAGCGGGGTGAGCAGACCGCAGCTCGCGCAAACTGCTTTAAACTGCCGCCCGGTACGGGTGCTCGTCGTGAACAAAATCGATCAGTCTGCCGCCATGTTCGATGAGGATGGTTTCGTAAGTGATGCCGTAGCGCTCGATCTCTCCCAGGATGTCGGCCGCCCGCCATTGCGGGGGAATGATGATGACCTCCACGGGATGGTCCTTCAACCATAGGCTCGGGCGTATGTCCTGCCCGGTGCCGGGCACGAAGGTTCCCGCCTTTCCAGCGTCCGAATCCACGACGATCGGGAAACGGCCGGCATCTACGCCGTACCGGCACATGAAAGCGGCCGACTTGCCGGTTCCGCCCCACACCGCCGTCCGTTTGCCCGACCCGTACAGCTCCCCCAGTTGCTGCGAAATCAGGCCAAGGGCCGCCGCACTCTCTTCACGAAAGGCAGAAGCCTCCTTGATGAAGGCCGTCGGGAAGGGGGCTCCCCCCAGGCGGACAATGCCAAAGATCACCTCATTGCCATAGCTTTGGCCGATCTCGATGATCTGCGCCTGGCACCTCGTCAGCATCCTGACAAAGGATGTGGTGGTGAACTGGGAGCTGTGTTCATAGTAAAAATCCACTGTGCGACGTGCCGCTACGGCATTGTCGATGCACGGGACCTCGAAATAGGCCAGGGGCGTGACCCCCAGAGCCGATGCCGCCGCCGCAATCCGCTGCAGGAATCCCAGCGGGTTCACCAGATGTTCAAGCACATGCCGGCTCACGATGACGTCCGGTCGGATCTCCGCCAGATGCCGTGCGGCGTCAAAGTATTCCTTGCGCAGATCCAGGCCGGACACACGGCCGTCGGCGCCGTGCGGGTCAAAACCAATGAAGCGCCCTTCGGGACGTTGCTGGCGCAGGGCTGCCAGGAAACCTCCATCCCCATAACCCACATCGACGACGACCGGAGCCTTGGGCAGGCGGCTCAGTATATCGCGGGAGCGCCGGACAATATGCTCCGACCACAAAACCCCGTCATTAAACATCAGGTTCGGCTTGTCGGTATAGGGAACCTGGGCGTAGTCGAAGGCCATGTTATAGACATGGCCACACTCTGTGCAGCGCACAAAATCCAGCGGCAACCGGGGCAGAGTTCTGGCCTCGTCCATCGACGCCGGCCACGCAATGGTTGCTAAAGGCTGCTGACCGCCATCAAAGAACGCAATCGCCACATAATGCCCGCACGCGGGGCAGGTTGCCTCCCGGAAGTCCGCCAGGATCCCAGCGTCCACTTTTTGAGCCCCCTTAACGCCGTGTGCTGCGAATCTCCTTAACCACGCCGTGACGCTCCGGCAACCCCGCGCGGCAGGCTGGGCTGGGTTCTGAAGGTCTCAGTTTCGTTCTCGGTCAGGATCACCGCGCCCAAAGGATCAGAGCCGGTCAACACGATTTCCAACGGCCTTGATCCTCGACGCCGCCTTGGACGAAGATCGTTGCGGGACCCGAAAAGATAAATCCGCCGGAGGCCTGGCTCTGCTTCGCAAAGCCTGCATCAACCCGGAGTGCCGAGCCGGCGTCCTTGTATCTTAAGCGTTTAGGATCTGGCCCCGGGACCGTCAGGGTCCGGTCTATTCTCCTTCGGCGGCGTCGGGCACGCCCACCACATGGAAGCCCGCATCGACGTGGATCACTTCGCCGGCGATCGAGCGCCCGAGCGGGGAGAGCAGATACAGCGCGCAGCCGGCCACGCCTTCCATGCTCGTGTCTTCCTTCAGCAGCGACCATTGCCGCCCTGTGCCCATCAGGCTCTTGCCGCCCTTGATGCCGGCCAGCGACAGCGTGCGCATCGCGCCCGCCGAGATCGCGTTGACGCGGATGCCCTGGGGTCCGAGGTCGCGCGCTGCGTAGCGGGTAGAGGCTTCCAGCGCGGCCTTCGCGACGCCCATCACGTTGTAAGACGGCACAGTGCGCTCGGCGCCGAGATAGGTCATGCAGATGATCGAGCCACCCTCCGGCATGAGTTCCGAGGCGCGGCGCGCGCAGTCGATAAAGCTGTACACGGAGATATCCATTGCGCGGCGGAAGCCCTCGCGTGTGGTGTTTGCCACCATCGAACCTTGCAGTTCTTCTTTCCCCGCAAAGGCAATCGAGTGCACGAGGAAGTCGATTTGGCCCCACTTCGCCTTGATCGCGCCAAAGGCTGCGTCCATCGAAGCGTCGTCGGTCACGTCGGCGGAGATCATCGTGTCCATGCCGATCGACTCGACCAGCGGGCGCACCCGCCGTTCCAGGTTTTCGCCCTGGTAGGTGAACGCAATCTCGGCGCCCTGCGCCGCCAGCTGTGTCGAGATCCCCCAGGCGATCGAGTTCTGGTTGGCAACGCCCATGACGATGCCGCGCTTGCCCTTCATCAGGTCGCCCTTGGGCATGTTCCAGTCATCGGCCATGTCAGCCTCCCATGATTAACTTCAGGTCACGCGCGAGGGCTAGGCGGGCCCGCAAGGCGCGTCAAGTTTCTGGCAAAGCTGCTGTCCAGGTTCCGGCACGCTTCCTGCAATCATCTGGCGCGCGCGGGGGAGGGGCCCTTGCGATCGCGCCCGGAGCCGTCATGCGTATCGCCGTCGCCATCTTCATCATCATTGGCGTCCTCATCGAACCGTCGTGGGCCGATGTCGCCTGCGTGGCCGCATTCTGAATTCGCCTGAAAGGCGAATTCAGTCCATAAGTCCGGCCTCGTCCCAATGCCGCCTTGTGGACGGATCATGGACGGAGTTTCAGGCCGCCGGCTCGAGGTTTTTCAAGCCGACTTTCATGTCCAGCGCCGTATAGACGTGCTCGCCGTCAACATAGACCCGGCCATCCGCGATGCCGAGGTTCAGCTTGCCCCGGCGCACGCGCTTGATGTCGATCTCGTAGCGTACCAGCTTCTTGTCCGGCGTGATCTCGCCCGTGAACTTCACTTCGCCGACGCCCAGCGCCCGGCCCTTGCCGGGGCTGCCGGACCAGCCAAGCCAGTAACCAACCGCCTGCCACATCGCGTCCAGTCCGAGGCAGCCTGGCATGACGGGGTCGCCGGGGAAGTGGCATTTGAAGAACCAGAGGTCTGGGTGGATATCGAGTTCGCCCACCACATGCCCCTTGCCGAATGGCCCGCCATCGAGGCTGATCTCGGCGATCCGGTCCATCATCAGCATCGGTGGCTCGGGCAGCTGGGCATTGCCCTTGCCAAAATAGTCGCCCTTGCCGCTGAGCAGCAGGTCGTCCTTCGAGTAGGAGGACTTTGGGGTATGGAAATCGTGCGGACCGGACATCGGGGAATCCTGTAAAGGGCGCTGAAAGCAGTCGCCTTCCCACTGCCTGCGTCAACAGAAGTCAACCTTTTGTGTCTGAAACGCCCCAAAGTGCGCTGCGCGGCGCCCATCCGCGGTAGTTGTCGGCGCTGACCTGGCACAGGGTTGCGTCGCAATCACCAAGGCTCAGAAGCACGCCCGCGCTGATGGTGGCAACGTCCGCGCTGTCGCTGGCCCGGCCGGCTTTCATCACGAACGCCTCCAGTGCCTGGGCGTCCTTGGCGCCCGTGAGCTGGGTCTTCTTGATCCACACCTGGTCGCCCGCGGGGTCGCGCACATAGCGCCAGTCACCGCTTTCCTTCAGGATCAGCACCGGAAGGCCCTTGCGCTTGTATTCCCACTGGACCGCATAATCCTCGTCCGGCCCCTTGCGGCCGTTGACGGTCTCGTGCCGCAGCGCCTCGAACCGGGGGACGGGCTTGCCGGAAAACCGGCTGATCGTAACATCCGCCTCGGTCTCGGCCGAAGCCTGCGGGGCGCCGAAACCGGCCGCCAGAAGCGCGAGCGCGAAACCTGCCCGTTTCATGTGCAGCCAACCTCAGTTTCCGGAAGGCCTTCTTCTACATCGCCCTACGTGAATCCGAGGTAAAACAGCGGTCATTGGCGCGGCCCGCAGGCTCTGGTAAGCGGCAATGTCAAAAACAATTGCATACGGGAGTCCCATGCCGGCATCGAAGCTCAAAGTCGTCGTCACGCGGAAACTGCCGGCTCCGGTGGAGCTGCGTATGAAGGAGCTTTTCGACGCCCGCCTCAACGAATCGGACATCCCCCTGACGCCGGAACAGCTGGCCGAGGCCATGCAGACCGCCGACGTGCTGGTGCCGACGGTGACCGACCGGATCGATGGCCGCCTGATGGCGCGCGCCGGCCAGCAGCTTCGCCTCATCGCCCAGTTCGGCGCAGGCGTGGACAACATTGACGTTGCCAGCGCCGTACAGCGCGGCATCACCGTCACCAATACGCCCGGCGTGCTGACGGACGACACAGCCGACGTCGCGATGGCCCTGATCCTCGCCGTGCCGCGCCGCCTGCATGAAGGCGTGCAGATCATGGAAGGCGGCAAGTTCGATGGCTGGACGCCCACCTGGATGATGGGCCGCCGCCTCTCCGGCAAGCGCCTCGGCATCATCGGGATGGGCCGCATCGGCCAGGCCGTCGCCCGACGGGCCAAGGCCTTCGGCCTGCAGATCCACTATCATAACCGCAAGCCCGTCGGGCCCCGCATCGAGGAAAGCCTCGAGGCGACCTATTGGGACTCGCTCGACCAGATGCTGTCCCGCGTCGATATCCTCTCGGTCAACTGCCCGCACACCCCGGCGACCTTCCACCTGATCAACGCGCGCCGCCTCGCGCTGATGAAGCCCGACGCCTTCATCATCAACACGGCCCGCGGCGAAGTGATCGACGAGGCTGCGCTCGCCCGCGCGATCCGCGGCGGCAAGCTGGCGGGCGCGGGGCTCGATGTTTTCGAGCGTGAGCCGTCGGTGAACCCGGACCTCCTCGGCCTGCCAAACGTGTTGCTGCTGCCGCACATGGGCTCGGCCACGATCGAGGGGCGTACCGAGATGGGTGAGAAGGTCATCATCAACATCAAGACCTTCGCCGACGGCCACCGCCCGCCCGACCGCGTTATCCCTGCGATCCTTTAGGGTTCAGGGCGCCGGCGAGGTGATTGCCTGCAAGGCTTCGTCTCGCACGCCGTAAACCTCTGTCGAGAGGAAAGCGCGCAGGTCGCCCGCCGAGAGTTCGGCGATCTCTTCCTGAGGCAAGTGGCCGACACCGGGATAGAGCAGCAGCTTCGCACCCGGAATGGCGGCTGCAAACTGTTCTCCGTGAACGGACGGAATGAGGTTGTCGAGTTCGCCGTGCATTACCAGCGTTGGTGTCTTGATGCCGGCCAGCAGTTCCGGCGTCGCTTCTGTGCGTTCACCCTGGCCGGACACGAGCTCCAGAAGGGCTGCGCGGTGGCACGGCGCGCGGGCCAGGTTGGCATACCGTTCGACCATTTCGTCCGTCACGAAGGAGGGATCGCCGAAACTGTTTTCCAGTCCGCCCCTGATCAGCGACGACAGGTCGAGTTCCTTCATCACGCGCCGCGCGATATCAATCTCGAGCAACCGGAAGATCAGCGAGCGCGACTCGCCTTCCTCCTCTATCCGCGGCCAACCGGCGGCGTCCACCAGCACAAGCCCGTCGAGACGTTCGGGATGGGTCAGCGCATAATTCCACGCCGCGCTGCCGCCCATAGAGTTTCCGGCCAGGGTGAACCGCTCGATCTTCAACGTGTTCGCCACGCGGTTGATCGTCGCCGCGAATTGCCCCGGGCCGATCTCGGAATTGTCGATGCAGCGCGATAGCCCGTGTCCGGGCAGATCAAGCGTGATCACGCGGTAGTCCTGCTTCAGGTTATTGACCCATGGCTCCCAGGTGTGCAGCGACGCGGAGAACCCATGAACGAGAACAATCGCCGGTGCACCGCGCGGTCCGACATCGCGGAAGTGGACGCGCATATCGTCGCCGAACTGAAGATACCGGCTGTCGGCATTGGCATAGATCGCTTCCAGCTGCTCATACGGAATGTCTTCGCGCTTCAGCGCCAGCCAGCCGGCGAAAAGAATAACACCCAAGGTGGCAAGAACGGCAAGAAAGCTTCGGAACATGGTGTCTGGCAACTCTCGGATACTTAACTGAGAGAGATAACAGCCTCTGCACGCGCGCTGTCAAACGCTCAAATCAGGAATGACATAGCGGACACTGCAGATCGCGCCGCAGATCGATCGTGCGCGTTGTGCCGCCCAATCCATCGATCAGCTGGATGCGTCCGATCAGCGGCCTGCCTGCACCGGTGATCAGCTTGACGGCCTCCAGCGCCATCGCCGCGCCGGTGAGCCCCGTCACCGGCCCCGCCACGCCCACCTCGTCGCACGCCTCGGCAGCCGGCGGCGTCTCGGGCACCCAGCATTGGTAACACGGCGCGCCGGCCTGCACGCCGGAGGCGAATACGCTGACCTGGCCGGTCCACCCGCTCGCCGCCCCGCAGACGAGGGCGCGGCGGGACGTATGCGCCAATTGGTTGAGCGCAAACCGCGTTGCGAAGTTATCCGAGGCATCGATCAGGATCTCGCCGCTCGGCGTCTCGCCAGGCACGTACCGCCTTGGAACGGCAGCGATGTTCAGTACAGGGTCGATCTCCCGCAAACGCCGGGCAAGTTGCTGCGCCTTGAGGGCGCCGGTATCGGCGTCGCCGAACTGGATCTGCCGCTGGAGGTTCGAGCGCTCTACCGTGTCGTCATCCCAGATTTCGATCCGTCCGGCGCCGGCGGCGGCGAGATAGAGTGCGCATGGCCCGCCGAGGGCGCCGGCGCCAATGATCGACACGGACGCCGCGCGCAGTTTCTGCACGCCGGGCCCGCCAATCTCCTTCAGCAGGATGTGCCGCTTGTGGCGTTCCAGTTCATGCGGGGTCAGCGTCACGTGGCCCGCCTCAGCGCGGTCGAAGAGGCCGGATTGCCCGGCCCACGCAGATAGACCCAGGCCGGCGCCGCGCAGCCGGCGAGGGCAGGCGCGTTCGCTTCGGCAAGACGTGCCGCCCCGAAGTGACGCGTGAACGCCGCCGCGCGCGTCATCCGCGTTCCGGGCCGGGAGACGACCGCGATCGGCACGCGCTGCGCAATCTGCATCCAGTCCTTCCACAGATGAAATCCGGCGGCGCTGTCGGCGCCCATGATCCAGACGAACTTCGCCTCGGGTTCTGCCGCCTGCAAGGCGCAGAGCGTGTCGATGGTATAGGTCAGGCCAAGCTGCACTTCGATATCGGTTACCTGCATCTGCGGCGGCCGGGCCAGCGCCTGCGCGGAGGTAAACCGTGCCTCGAATGATCCGTGTTCGGACTTCAACGGATTGCCGCGGGCCACGATCCACCACACGGCATCGAGCCTCAGCCGTTTCAGCGCGGTGGTCGCCACGTGCAGGTGGCCCTCATGGGCAGGATTGAAGCTGCCGCCGAACAGGCCGATCCGCCGACCGGCAGACGGGCCGGGCAAGTGGAGCCGCGTCAAGGGCGAACCTGTCCCGTGCCGCGCAGGACATACTTGTAGGTCGTCAGCTTGTCAGCGCCGACCGGCCCGCGCGCATGGAACCGGCCCGTTGCGATGCCGATCTCGGCGCCGAAGCCGAACTCGCCGCCATCGGCAAACTGGGTCGAGGCATTGTGTAGTACGATTGCGCTGTCCACCCGGGCGAGGAAGGTTTCGGCGGCGCTTGCGTCTTGCGTAATGATCGCGTCCGTATGGTTGGAGGACCAGCGTTCGATATGCGCGATGGCGGCGTCGAGGTTATCCACGACGGCAATCGAAAGTATCGGGGCGAGATATTCCGTCGCCCAGTCTTCATCCGTCGCCGGAGCAATCCCCGTCAGGATCGCGCGCGCCCGTGCGTCACCGCGCAGTTCGCAGCCTGCGTCCTGAAGGGCCTGCGCGATCTGTGGCAACAGGGCAGGGGCGACGGCCTGATCGATGAGCAACGTTTCCGTCGAGCCGCACACGCCGGTCCGCCGCATCTTGGCGTTCACCGTAATGGCAACCGCCTTGGCCGGATCGGCGGCGGTGTGAACATAGGTGTGGCACAGTCCGTCGAGATGGCTGATCACCGGCACGCGCGCATCTGTCTGCACCCGCTCCACGAGGCTGCGGCCGCCGCGCGGCACGATAATGTCGATGGCGCCGCCGAGGCCCCCCAGCATATGGCCGACGGCCTCGCGGTTTGCCGTGTCCACCAGCTGCACGGCGTCTTCCGGCAGGCCCTCGCGTTTCAGCGCGGCGCGCATGGCGCCCGCCAGCGCGCGCGAGGAATGCAGGCTCTCGGAGCCGCCCCGCAGGATCGCGGCATTGCCGGACCGCAGGCAAAGCGCGCCCGCATCCGCCGTCACATTCGGCCGGCTTTCATAGATGATGCCGATGACGCCGAGCGCCACCGCCACGCGCGCAATGTCGAGCCCGTTGGGCCGCGTCCAGCGCGCAAGTTCCCGGCCGACCGGATCCGGCAGCAGCGCGACCGCTTCAACGCCGGCGGCCATCGCCTCGACGCGCGCCGGGTTCAGCGCCAGCCGGTCAAGCATCGCGGCAGAGAGGCCCTTGGTCTGCGCGGCGGCCATGTCTTTCGCATTGGCGTCGAGGATGTCCGTCGCGGCCGCGCGGATCGCGGCGGCGACGGCGTTCAGGCCGCGCGTGCGGTCCGCCGGGCTCAGCAAGGCCAGCGCGCGGGCGGCGGCACGGGCGCGCGCGCCCATGTCGTGCATGAGTTCGGCAAGGGCGGCGTCGGGCGGCGTGGTCGCGAGGGTCATGGGGCGGAGAAATGCCGCAAATGCACCGCCGCTGCAAGGTTCGGCTCAGGGCGCGCCCTTGAGCATTTCCAGCGCTGCGCGTGCAAGGGGCGCGCCGGCCCGGGCATCCATCTTTCTCAGTCGTCGCTTCGCACGACGCGAAAGCCGTACTGCCGGTCCCGGGTGGAGACAGACAGGCGCGCGCGGTTGGCGGCACGAAGCCCGGCTTGGCTGCTCTTGACCGAGCCGCCGCGCACGACGCGGCGGCTGCAATCGCCGGCGGTTACGGCGCTGCCATCAACCGGCGCATCACTGTAGCCGTTGACATAGCAGTCTTCGACCCACTCGCTGACATTGCCGAGCATGCCTTGCAGGCCGAACAGGTTCTCCGGCAAGCTCGCCGCGTCGCGCGTGCGGTCGCGCGGCGCTTTCGAGAGGTCAAATTTGTCGCCCCACCAGTAGGCGGTCGTGGTTCCTCCGCGTGCGGCATATTCCCATTCTGCCTCGGTCGGCAGGCGGTAGGTTTCTCCCGTTTTCTCTGACAGCCACCGTGTATAGGCGGCTGCGTCCCGCCAGGAAACGGCGTTGACCGGCAAGGCGTCACTCTCGGGGGCGCCCGGGCTATATCCCCCGCAACCGCCATCTTCTACGCAGGCCGACCAGTGTGCGTAGGTGATCTCTGTCTTGCTGACGGAGAATGGTTGCAAGGTCACCTCGCGCTGCGGGCCTTCGATCGGCTCGCGGCCAGGCTCTGTGGTGGGCGAACCCATCTTGAAAGTCCCGCCGGGCAGCGCCGCCATTACAGGGCATGCGTCACACACAGGCGGCGCCGGGACAGGATCGCCGGCAGGCGGCGCAGGTACTGCGGTGTCGGCGGCGGGCGCGTCGGGCACCGGCGCCTCGATAACCAAAGTGTTGGGCAGAGCCGGTGTTGCGGTGCCGGCAGACGCTGTCTCGATCACGGCCTCGTCACCGGAACCGTCCGGCAGAAGCTGCGATACGCCGAAGCCCGCGACCAGGATCGCCGCGAGCCCGCCCAGCAGCAAGGGCAGGGGCGAGGAAGCCTTTTTGGCTGAGGGCGGGCGCGCGCGGACCGGCGCAGGTTTGGGGCCGGGGACCGGAGCCGGTTTCGGCGGCGCAGGCCTCGCATGCGGGGCGGCGGCCTGGGGCACGGCCGGCTGAGGCGCCGGCGAGGGCTCTGGCGGCGGAGGCGTTGGCGGGCTGGCCTTCGCCTCGGCCCGCGCAATGGCCGCAAGGCGGTTGCGGGCGAGGTCGGCGTAATGGCCGTCGGGATAGCGCTTCAGGTAGGCCTCGAAATCAGCCTTGTCGTCACTGTCGTCCACTGAGTTCCAGAAGGTCAGCTCCATCGTCATGTCTGGCGCCTGGCCGGCTGCAGGTAAGGCAGCCGGTGCTGCGGCGGCGGGCGCGGCCTGTTCGGCGGCGCGCCGCAGATCGCTGACGAATTCCGTCCAGCGCGGATCGCCCCGATCTGCGTCCCAACCGATCAGGTCGGCCGATTGGGTCAGCTCGAACATGATGGGGCGATTGGCGTCTTCGATCATCGCCGGAACGAGCGCTGACGTGCGCTGACCGAGCGTGGCTTCGGCGCGTACCCATTTTGACTTTACCGACACGGTCGACCACAGGACGACCACCGCATCGGATTCGCGCAGCATGTCTTCAGTGACTTCATCATAGGTCTGTCCGGCGCGCAGTGCCTTGTCCCACCAGACTACAAAGCCTTCGGCGATCAGCGCTTCGGCAATGACCTGCGCCTTCGGGCGATCAGCCCGGCTGTAGGATAGGAAAATGCTTGCCATTCGGTCGTCCCCGCAGCTGCGCCGCCCGATGCACTCGCCCGCGAGGCGAAAGATTGCACAGAATGGCGCTTTGCCAAATAGCCCGCCGAAAGACCGCCGCGCGATCGTGGCAAGCGGGGGCTGACAGGGGCCGGAAAAACCGTAAGCTCAATCTGAAGATTGTCCCAGACACGTGCGGAGGAAACTGATGATCGACATTGAGGCGATGCCCTATCTGGCAGACATCCCGCGCGTGCAGGCGCAGCGGCGGCCAGATGCGACTGCGCTCTGGTTCGAGGGGCGCACCACCAGCTTTGCCGAGTTCGAGAAACGCACGAACCAGGTGGCCGATGGTCTGCTGGCGCTCGGCATCCAGCCCGGCGACCGGATCGGCTACCTCGCGAAGAATACGGACGTCTATTACGAGATGATGTTCGGCGCCGCCAAGGCGCGCGCGGTAATGAACGGGGTCAACACGCGCCTCGCTGCGCCGGAGGTCAAGTTCATCCTCTCGGACGCGAACGCCAAGGTCCTGTTCGTCGGCAAGGAATTCTACGCCATGATCGATCAGATCAGGGCTGAGCTGCCGGACCTGAAACGCATCATCACGCTGGATGGCGACCGCGAAGACTGGGACTATTACCCCTCCTGGCGCGACTCAAGGAAGGCCGAAAATCCGGGCCTCAAGCCACAGGGCAATGACGATGTCATCCAGCTCTATACCTCCGGCACCACCGGCCTGCCCAAGGGCGTGCAGCTGACCAATGACAATTACCTCGCCTGGTTGCGCCAGGCCTCGCTTCTCGAATGGTCAAGCTATGGGGCGGGCGAAGCGGTGATGAACGCCATGCCGCAATTCCACGTCGCGGGCGTCAATGTCGGGATCCTCGGCGCGGCGCAGGGCGCCAAGACCGTGATCCTGCGCGACATTGACCCGCAGCTGATCCTGAAACTGATTCCCGAGCACCGGATTGTCCACGCCTTCTGGGTGCCCGCGGTGATCCTGATGCTGACCCAGCAACCGAACATCCGCGAGACCGATTTCTCGAGCCTCAAACAGGTCTTCTACGGCGCCTCGCCCATCTCCGAAGCCCTGCTGCGCCTGGCGGTGGAGATCATGGATGCGCGCTTCACGCAGCTCTATGGCCTCACCGAAACGGTTGGCGCAGGCACCTTCCTGCCGCCGGAAGCGCATGATCCCGCCTGGGGCAAGCTGCGCTCCTGCGGCGTACCCTGGCCGGGCGCCGTCGTTCGGGTTGTCGATGGTGAGGGCAAGCCTCTGCCAACCGGCGAAGTCGGCGAGATCGTCATCAAGGCAGGCTTCGTCATGAAGGGCTACTGGAACCGCGCGGATGCAACGAAAGAGTCCGTGCGTGACGGCTTCTTCTACACGGGCGATGCCGGTTACTTCGACGAGGATGGCTTCCTCTTCATCCATGACCGGGTGAAGGACATGATCGTGTCCGGCGGCGAGAACGTTTATCCGGCCGAAGTCGAGAACGCGATCTTCGGCGCCCCGGGCGTCGCGGACGTCGCCGTCATCGGCGTACCGGACGAGAAGTGGGGCGAGGCCGTGAAAGCCATCGTGGTGAAAAAGCCCGGCGAAAATCCGACCGCGGAGCAAGTCATCGCCTGGGCGAAGGAACGCATTGCCGGTTACAAGGCGCCGAAGTCGGTCGACTTCATCGACGCCCTGCCGCGCAATCCCTCGGGCAAGATCCTGCGCAAGGACCTGCGCGAGCCCTATTGGAAAGGACACACGAGGCGCGTGGGTTGAACACTGCGCCGATTGCCAGCCGTCCTGAAGGCGCCTCAGACATCTGCGTCATTCATGCGCTGGCCCGGCGAGCGTTCGCGCAGATGCCCTATGCGGGCGGCGATGAGCAGGACCTGACCGATGCGCTGCGGATGGCCGGCGCGCTCGGCTACGCCGTGACGGGCAATCCGCTCTATGATCAACGGTTCGGGTTTGCGCTGGACCGGGCCGCGTGTCCCGCAGGCCAACCGCCGAAATACTTCATGACGCTCTGCTTCGGGCCGCTGAGGCCGTCAGGGCCGCTGGCCTTTCACCGCCTGTTCAACGGGCTGTCCTGAAGGCCGCCCGCTTCCGGGCGCTGGCCCGCAGGTGATCTGGAGACGGGCTCAGTTCGCCAGTTTCATCCAGTCGCGGGCCGCCTGCAGCGCCATCTTGATTTCGGCCGAGGTCAGCATTTCCGCCATGTCCTGGCGCTGCGCCCTGGCCTCGTCATGGCCGCGGGCGGCTGCGAGGTTGAACCATTTGTGGGCTTCGACGAGATTGATCTCGGTGCCCGTGCCGGTCGCATAGGCAAGACCTGCGCGGTAGAGGTCGTCCGGCAGGGAGTGGGCGCCAATCAGCGCGCCGGGCTCCATGGGAGTATCTGAATAGGCCATTTTGTTTCTTCCTTTGACACCTCGCGCAGCTGGCCGGGATTTTCCCTTTGTCCGGCTGCGAAACCTTCACCTGCCGGACCATCCGGCAACGGATCAAAGTTGACCTAAAGGCATTGGCGCTTGGTTAATTTCGCATTTGCCAAGCGGCGGCTATGTTAAGGATTCAGCGGTTGAAGTTAATGCCAGTCCTCAACGACCAGGCATTCCAAGCCCTTCAACAGGGGTCTTCCTGGCGAAAGCCACGCTGAATATGCACCGTAGGCGGACGGTTCAGTCCATCTCCGGATAGCGCCGGAACGCGGGCAGGGCATGGATGTGCGCGGCCCAGTCCTGTTGTTCGGCCGTCTGCACCTGCGCGCCAGGCGGAAAGGCCGATGGGGCATCCAGCGTGATCGCCTGCACATCGACCAGTCCCGGCAGGAAGGTCTCGTTCACATAGAATAGCCCCGTGCCGCAGACGGGGCAGAAGCGGCGCAACGCATCGCCGGAGGCGTTGAACACCGCGGGTTCGCCTTGCGTGATCCGCAGGTTGCCTGCGGGCATCACCGCCCAGGCGACCATCGGCGCGCCGGCGCTCAACTGGCAGTCCCGGCAATGGCAGATCGACACCCGGTCCGGCGGCGCGCTCAGCTCATACCTGACCGCGCCGCATTGGCAGCCACCCGTGATCGCCATGACGCTCTCTTCCCTGCGCGTTCATGATTTGTTCGAACTTCCATCAAAGTCCGGCCAAAGTCAAAAAGAAAATCCCCGCCAGTCTTTCGACGGGCGGGGATTTCCACGTTTACTTTGCGCAAGCCTGAAATCAGGCGGCGATCTTCTTCTTGGCCAGCGACTTGGCGAGTTTCTCCATCGCCTTGCCTTTGTCGATGTTCTCGACAGCGGCCAGCTCACGGGCCATCCGGTCCAGCGCGCTCTCGTACAGCTGACGCTCCGAGTAGGACTGTTCCGGCTGGTCATCGCCGCGGTGCAGGTCGCGCACGACTTCCGCGATCGAGATCAGGTCGCCCGAATTGATCTTGGCTTCATATTCCTGGGCGCGGCGCGACCACATGGTCCGCTTGATGCGGGCCTTGCCGCCGAGCGTTTTCAGGGCGTCATCGACCAGTTTCGAACCGGCGAGCGCACGCATGCCCGAGGCTTCGGCGCGGTTGGTCGGCACGCGAAGGATCATCTTGTCCTGGTCAAAGGCGACCACATAGACTTCGAGCGCCATGCCCGCGACCGTCTGCTTTTCGACAGCCGTGATCCTGCCCACGCCGTGAGCCGGGTAAACAACGCTTTGCCCGACCTCGAACGCCAATGCCCGAGTCTCTGCTTTTTTCGCCATATTGAAGTGACCTTTTTCTACACGCACCAAAGCGATGTTTTCCCGGCCCAGTGCCCTTGTTGAGGTACTGAGTTAGGAATTCCCGCTTCTTAATGATTATTGATCAGGCGTGAGACATAACACGAATTTGGCGTATTTACAACAGGTCCGCGCAGGGCGGTACCAAAAGTAAACGAAATGGAATCAAGACCCTCGTTAATAAATGGGGCACCTTGAAAGCAGTAGCGACTGCATGCCGAATCGGGCCGCGACGGCTATTTTCAGTCGCCCGTACCGGGGTTGGGGCTGAAGTATTTTTCCAGCTTGCCGGTTTCCTGAGCGTACTTTTCACGGTCGTCCGGCGGTGTCTTCAGCCGGGTGATGTTCGGCCAGATCTTTGCGTATTCGGTGTTCAGCTTCAGCCACTTGTTGTCAGGATCATCCTCGGTATCCGGCTTGATCGCCTCGACCGGGCATTCCGGCTCGCAGACGCCGCAATCGATGCACTCATCCGGGTGGATGACCAGCATATTCTCGCCTTCGTAGAAGCAATCGACCGGGCAGACTTCCACACAGTCCATGTATTTGCAGCGGATGCAGGCATCGACGACGATGTAGGTCATGGGCGCAGGTGTCTCGTTGAAAGGCTTGGTTCAGCGATGCCAATTGGCGGTGACGCTCCGGACTGTCAATGTGGCAGTCTCAATCGGGCCTGAAGATTTGCTCAAGACGCCCCGGGCAGGCGCCCTTCGGCGCGCTGGCGGGCCTGGGCACGGCTGACATCATCGACATGCAGCAGGCCGGCCACCTGGCGCACATAGGTCTCCTCAATGTCGGAGCGTTCGCCGTCCGCAAGGACCACCCGGTACATGGCTTCCACCACCTTGATCCGCTCGGCGAGGGCCAGTTTCTTCGCGTGCTTGGTGAACTGGTGGCTGCCCACCGCTTCCTCGGCCAGCGTTTCGGCCTCGGCGAGCAGCGCGTCCGCCTTGGCGGCGTCAAAGTCGAAGGATTCGAGCAGGATCTCTGCGATCATGTCGCTTTCGATGTTCACATACACCCCGTCCACCAGCGCCGCCTCCACCAGCAGCGCGCCGACCGCCACCTGCGGCGACATCGATTGTTCCGCCGGCGTCTTGGCCGCGAACAGGTTCTTGATGGATTTCATCATGGTTGGTCCTCTGCGGGCCGGTAAAGGGCCCGGGCTTCCTCGGCAGGCCCCCTTCGGCTTCCGGCTGCCAGCACTATGACGCTGACAATATCGGCGCCTTTCCCGAATGTCACGATGTTGCCGGCGCTCAGGCTCAGGCCGGGCTTGTCGGTCCGGCGGGTCAATCCGCCTTGCGTGACGCGAAGGCCGGATTTGCGGATGAATGCCGCGGACAAGGCGCGGGTCCGGAAAAACCGGGCGCGCCAGAGCCAGACATCGGCGCGAACCGCCGTCTCGGCGCCTTCGTCAGATGTCATCGGCCCGCCAGCGTCTGAACGCCTCTAGCGGAAGGGGCGGTACCGGAAGCCGCCCTGGGCGGGCTTCGGCGCGGCAGGCGGTTTCGGCGCCTTCGGCGGCCGTGGGGGCTTGGCCGGTTTCGGCGGCGGCAGCAGCGCAGCGAGCGCGGCGAACGGGCTGTCGGGGTCAATCGGTTTGCTGCGCCGCTCATCCTGCCGGGGCGCGTGGCCGGACTTGCGGTTGTCCTGGCGGTTGTCCTGGCGATTGTTTGGCCGCCCGTCTGGCCGCTTCTCCGACCTATTGTCCGACCGGCTGTCCGACCGGCTGTCCGGGCGGCGTCCCTGACGGTTGTCCGGCCGGGCATGTTCTGTCCGCGCAGGGCGCTGGCCAGCGGCCGCATCGCCTTGAGGTTTCGCGTGCTCCGTATCCGGACGGCCAGACGGCGAATGGCCAGTCTTCGCATGGGCGGAGCGGCGCGGCGGGCGCTCGTCGCCCTCGGGCCGCGACCGCGCCGAGAAGCGCCAGAGGGTGACGGCGCCGGTCTCTGGGTTCTTTTCGGCCGGGGCGATTCCGAAGCCTTTGAGCACGGCGTGCCAGTCATCGGACGGGCAGGAGATGACCGAGGCGAGGTCGATCGGAATCTCGAAGGTTGCCTTGGCAGCGGCCTTGCGGCGTTTGGCGAGTTCCCAGCCGAGGCGCTCGGCAAGGTCAGCGCGGACCGCGCGGCGGCCAAACCGCAGGTAGCCATTGGCCACGAGCGCGGCTTCCGGCCAGGTGCCGTCGAGGCCAAACGAGCCGGCGCCTTCCGGGGCGAGGGGATATTCCGTGGACGACTCCACCGCTTTCAGAATGGCAATCATCCGCTGCGCGGCAGGCTTCTGCGCGTCCGGCACATAGGCGGCAACGCGGCCGACGCGGATACCGGCCGCTTTCAGCGTTTCGCGCTGCGTAGCGTCGAGACGCGGTGTTGACTCGTCCGTACGCAGATCAATGCAGGCGCCGCTTTCGAGAATGCGGAACGCAAGACCCCGCAGGATGCCTTCCATTGCATCGCCGCTGCGGGCAAAGGCGAGTTTCGCATGCGTCGGCAGGATGCGTCCGATTTCGCCCCGCACCCATTCTTCGATCCGCGTCAGCGCAGCCTGACGTTCCGAAGCCTCGGCCTCGAGCGCGCCAATCAACTCTGTCCGCGGCATCATCCATTGCGCGCCCCTGGCGAGGCGTGCGATGGGCGCGCCCTGAAACTCGACCTCGGCGCCCTCTGTCAGCTTGAAGGCCTCGGCCGGCGCCGTCGCAATCTGCGCGAGCCGCGCGGTCAGCATCGGGCGCACAGCGGCGAGCGCCGCGCCGCGCACAGCCTTGCCTTCCAGCGTGCGGGCATCGACAACGGGTTCAAAGCTGAGGCCCCTCAGCCGGCCAACCAGGTGGCCTTCAACCGTCACATCGCCGTCCGGTGTCAAGTCAGTCACGAGTGCATCTTCTTTCCTCAAGCTTGCAAGCAGGGCCGTGGTACGCCGGTCCACGAAACGCGCCGTCAGCGCCTCGTGTAGCGCGTCTGACAGGGAGTCTTCAATCTCCCGGGTTCTCTGTTGCCAGTAGGAGGGATTTTCAAGCCAGTCGTCGCGGTGCGCCGCATAGGTCCAGGTGCGGATTGCGGCGAGGCGTTGCTGGAGCTGATTGATATCGCCGCGCACGGAAGAAAGGTCGTCCATCCGGCGGCTCAAGCCTTCATCCGAGAGACGCGCGTCGGGGTCCGCGAGTGTCTCGGCTAGCCCCAGCACAAGCCGGCCGTGGCCTTCCGGGCCGGCCTTTCGGAAGTCCGGCAAGCGCGCAAGGTCCCACAGGCGGCGGACTTTCCGCTCGCCCGTTACATTCGGGCCGATCGCGCCGTCCTCGCTCATCCGGCGCAGCACCCATTCATCCAGCGCGCGCGGATTATGGATCAGCACCGGATTGCCGGACGGGCGCTCCAGCGAGCGGATCAGGGATTTCAGGCTCGCATAGTCGAGCGCAGAATTGCGCCACTGGATCGCATCGACCGGATCGAACCGGTGTCCTTCTATTGCTTTCCACTCTTCATCCTGGAAAGGTGGGCAGCCGCCCGTCTCGCCAAATTCGCCATCGGTCCGGAAGCGGCCGGCGCGGCCTGCAATCTGCGCGCATTCGGCGAGCGAAAGCGGGCGGTGACGGCGGCCATCATATTTTGTGCGCGAGGCAAACACGACGCGGGTGACATCCAGGTTGAGGCCCATGCCGATCGCGTCGGTGGCGACGATGTAATCGACTTCGCCCGACTGGTAGAGCGCGACCTGCGCATTGCGCGTACGCGGGCTGAGCGCGCCCATGACGACCGCCGCGCCGCCCTTCTGCCGGCGGAGGAGTTCGGCGATCGCGTACACTTCCTCGGCGCTGAAGGCGACGATGGCGGTGCGTTTCGGCAGCTTGGTGATCTTCGCATGGCCCGCATAGCGCAGCTCGGAAAAGCGCGGCCGCGGTTCGGTCTCGACCCCGAGCTTGAGCGACTTCAGCAGCGCGCGCATCGTATCGGCGCCGAGCAGAAGGGTCTCGTGGTTGCCGCGCATGTGCAGGATACGGTCCGTGAAGACGTGCCCGCGGTCATCATCTTCGGCGAGCTGAATTTCGTCGATGGCGACAAAGTCCGGCCGCACATCGGCCGGCATCGATTCCGCCGTGCAGACGAAATAGCGCGCCGTCGGCGGACAGATGCGTTCTTCGCCGGTCAGCAGCGCGGCATTGGCGTAGCCCTTCGCGGCCACCACCCGGTCGTACACTTCGCGCGCCAGCAGGCGCAGCGGCAGGCCGATCATACCCGTGCCGTGCGCGAGCATTCGCTCGATCGCATAATGGGTCTTGCCGGTATTGGTGGGGCCGAGAATGGCCTTCAGCGTGGACATGGCTGTTGGAAGGGGTGGGGACGGGGCGGGCTTAAGTCAAGCGCGGCTGGCGGTAAGCCGCCGGATCATGCCGCGCGCGGACGGGCGGAAGGCGGGCGGCAGCTGCGTTGCGCCGTCATAGAGCGCGCCTTCCACCGAAAGGCCTTCGTCATCAATCCAGAGGCAGGTCGCGCCGCAGAGGTTTGCGCCGTCGAGATGCGCCTGGCGGAGCGACGCGCCGGTCAGGTCCGCGCCGATCAGGCAGGCGCCGGAAAGGTCCGAACGCCGGAGGCTTGCATGGCGCAGCGAGACGCCGCGCATATGGGCGTGCCGGAAGGTCGCCGACATCAAGCGGGCATGATCAAACCGCGCGCCCTCAAGGCTCGCCCAGTCGAGGCAGGCCGCCCGCAGCTCGCAGTCCCGGAACACGGCGCCGGCGAGGTCGCGGCCGCTGAGATCGGCGCGCAGGAAATCCTGCTGCGCAAGGCTCGCGCCGCGCAGCTCGGCAAGGCCGAGTTCAATTACCCGTTCGGATCCCAGATACTGGATCGCAATCATGCCCGGCTCCCATTCCCGGCGCCACATTGGCTTGATTGTCCGGGCGGCGCAATCGCTCGCGGTGCGGGTTTCCATTTGACCCGGAAAAGCCCGTCCGATACCGCATGAGGCCTGTAACAAAAAGCTGAATGCCCGTGTTCGTTTACCGCTCCCTCCTGTTCGTGCCCGGTGCCCGGTCTGACCGGTTCGGCAAGGCTGTTGCGGCCGGCGCAGACGCGGTGATCATCGACCTCGAAGACGCGGTGCTGCCGGCCGACAAATCTCAGGCGCGCACCGAAACGCTGGCCTGGCTCGGCGCCTGGCGCGGGCGTCATCTGGGCCTGCGCATCAATTCGCCGCGCACCGCCTTTGGCTGCGCCGACCTTGCAGCGCTGGCCGCGTCCCCCGCAGCTGCGCGCGCGGACTTCCTGATGGTGCCGAAGGCGGAGACCGCGGTGGATCTCGAGATCGTCGCCGAAGCCTTTGGCCGCAAGATGCCGCTGATCGCCATCATCGAAAGCGGGCGCGCGCTGTTCAATGCGGCCGGGATCGCGCAGCAGGCGAGCGGCGGCGTTTTGTTCGGCGGGGTCGATTACTCGGCGAGCCTCGGCGCGGACGTCTCCGACTGGGACGCGATGCTGACCGCGCGCGGCACGATCGCCGCCGCCTGCGCCGCTTCGGGCGTACCTGCCTATGACGTGCCCTACCTCGATACGAAGGATGCGGACGGCCTCGCCGTGATGACCCGCAAGGCGAAGGCGATGGGCTTCTCCGGCCGGGCCTGCATCCATCCCGATCAGGTGAAAGCTGTGAACACCGCTTATTCGCCCACCGAGGCCGAGCTTGAAGAGGCGCGCGCCATCCTCGCCGCGATGGGCGCGGCGGGCGGCGGTGTAGCGCTGCACAAAGGCAAGATGATCGACCGGCCGGTGATCCTGGCAGCCGAGCGTGTAATTGCGAGCGCGCGTCCAGTTTGATCGGAGACGGACCATGACAGCATTACCGCTGACACCTATCGCCTATCTGCGCGGCGGCCGTTCGTCCCCGGAGGATGACAATTGGGGCCGCGAGCGCGCGGCCATCGAGTCGGATGAGTTCCTGCCACACGGCGATATTCGTCAGCCGGACGGTCGGGCGAACTGATGAAAGCATACTGGTAACACAAAGGATCCCGGCGATGGCCGATACTGCAATCCACTCCGAAGCCGATGAGCGCCAGATGCTGGAGGCGATCGGAAAATGGATCGAGAAGAAGGTCGCGCCGGTCGCGATGAAGTATGAGCATGCCAATGAATGGCCGGCAGACCTTGTGGCCGACATGACCGAGCTCGGCCTGTTCGGCGCGCTCGTGCATCCGGATTATGGCGGCCTCGGTCTTTCGGCGACGACCTATACGCGTATCGTGGCGATGATCTCCGAAGAGTGGATGAGCCTCACCGGCATTTTCAATACGCACATGATGATGGCGATCATCGTGCAGAAGTTCGGAACGGATACGCAGAAGGAATTCTGGCTGCCGAAGTTCGCGAGCGGCGACATGCGCGGCGGACTTGGTCTGACCGAGCCGGACGCCGGTAGCGACCTTCAGGGCATCCGGACTGTCGCCAAGCGGCGCGGCGACACTTACGTCGTGAACGGAACAAAGACCTGGATCTCGAACGCCATCGAAGGCCATTGCGTGGCCTTGCTGGTGAAGACCGATCCAGACGCTGAGCCGCGCCATCGGGGCATGTCGATGCTGATCGTCCCGAAGATTGATCCGCAGACGCGCAAACCGCTCAAAGGTGTGCGCAATGGCAAAAAGCTCGGTAAGCTCGGCTACAAGGGCATCGATTCGGGCGAGTTCATCTTCGAGGATTATGAGTGTGATGCGAGCCTCTGCCTTGTCGGCGGCAAGGAAGGCGAAGGCTTTTACATGGCGACCGGCGGGCTGGAGCTTGGCCGGATCAACATCGCCGCGCGCGGTGTCGGTATCGCTCGGCGGGCGCTGCGGGAATCGGTGGCCTATTCGCAGATCCGCAAGACGATGGGCAAGCCGATCTGCGAGCACCAGGCGATCCAGCTGAAGCTGGGCGAGATGGCGGCGAAGACCCGCGCGGCAGAACTCCTGACCGAAGACGCGGCGCGCGCCTACGACTCGGGCGAGCGGGTGGATATGGAAGCCGGCATGGCGAAATGGTTTGCTTCGGAGACGGCGCTGGAAGTTGCGACGGAAGCGATGCGAATTCATGGCGGCTACGGCTATTCGACGGAATATGTGCTCGAACGTCTCTACCGCGACGCGCCGCTGCTGTGCATCGGCGAGGGCACCAACGAGCTGCAGCGGATGATCATTGCCAAGCAGCTCATCAAGAGAAATCCCGCCTGATGTTCCGGCACCTGATGATTGCCGCCGCCTCACTTGCCGTGTCTGCGTGCGTGGCGGGGCCGCCCGGGCGCGCGGCGGATGCGCCGCCGCTGGAAGCGGTGCCTTCGGTCGATGTCGCGCGCTATATGGGTCTCTGGTACGAGATTGCGCGCTACCCGACGAGCTTCCAGAAGGACTGCGAAGGCACGACGGCGCAGTACACGCTGCGCGCCGATGGCCGCGTCGATGTGCTGAACACTTGCCGCTTTGGCACCAGGGACGGCGAGCCGCGCTCAGCCGAGGCAGTGGCGCGGGTCATGCAGGGCTCGAACGGCGCGCGTCTTTTTGTGAACTTCGCCCCGATCCCCCTGCTGGCGGGCGATGGCAATTACTGGATCCTCTATCTCGATGACGGCTACACACATGCAGTGGTCGGCGAGCCGTCGGGCCGGTTCCTGTGGTACCTGTCGCGCACGCCGGTGATCTCGGCTGAAGTGCGCGCGCAGCTTGATGCCGCGGCTGTGGCGGCGGGATATGATCTCGGCCTGCTGAAGGAAACCGAGCAGAAGTAAGGGCAGGGCCAGCACGGGCGGGCGCAGAGGCGGGGCGCCTTGCGGTTGGTGTCTCAGTGTGGATGAGGGCTGGACCTGCCAGGTGGTCGCGCCGGGGCAGGCAGAGCGGCGCTTTCCATCGGCGGGGCGCTGCGTTAGACAGCGCGCCGCACCGGAAACCGAACGAAACCAAGAGAGTTATCCATGGCTGGCCATAGCAAATGGGCAAACATCCAGCACCGCAAGGGCAAGCAGGACAAGAAGCGCGCCGTGCTGTTTGCGCGCCTCGCGAAGGAAATCACGGTCGCCTCGAAGATGGGCGGGCCGGACCCGGCGATGAACCCTCGCCTGCGCCTCGCCGTGCAGAACGCCAAAGGCGTCTCGGTGCCGAAGGACAATATCCAGCGCGCCATTGACAAGGGCCAGAGCGCCGGCGGGGCCGACTATGCCGACATCCGTTATGAGGGCGTCGGCCCGGGCGGTGTGGGCATCATCGTCGAGGCCTCGACCGACAACAAGAACCGGTCGGCGACCGATATCCGCTCGGCCTTCTCCAAGAATGGCGGCGCGCTCGGCACGACGGGGTCGGTCTCCTTCAACTTCGACCAGCTCGGCGAAATCGAGTATCCGGTGAGCGCGGGCTCGGCTGACCAGGTTATGGAAGCCGCCATCATGGCCGGGGCGCAGGATGCGGAATCGGACGAAGACGGCCACTGGATCTATACGGCGCGGGAAGACTTCGCGGCGGTCACGACGGCGCTGGCGGACGCCTTCGGCGGCAAGGTGGAGCCGGTCTCGGCGAAGATCATCTGGAAGCCGAAAGTGAATGTGGCGGTCTCGGGCGACAATGCCGACCTGCTGATGAAGCTGCTGGATGTGCTCGACGAACTCGATGACGTACAGAACGTCTATGACAATTCGGAATTGTCCGAAGAAGAAATGGCGCGGCTCGCGGGATGAGGCGCCCGTCCGCCCAGGACACGTTCCATGATCTATGACTTGGCGAAGTTCCTGCATATCACCGGCGTTGCGATGCTGATGGGCAACATCACCGTCACGGCGATCTGGAAGTTCTTCGCGGACCGTGACGGGCGCCCGGAGGTGCTGGGCTTTGCGCAGAAGCTGGTGACGTATACGGACTGGTCGATGACGGCCTGGGGCGCGGCGCTGATCATCATCGGCGGGTATGGGATGGCGATTGCAGCCGGGTATCCGCTCGGGGAGGGATGGCTGCTCTGGAGCCAGGTCCTGTTCTTCCTGTCAGGGCTCATCTGGCTGCTGGCCATCGTGCCGATCCAGGTGAAGCAGGCACGGCTGGCAAAGGCGTTTCCCGCCGGCGATGTGGGCGAGGCGTACCGTGCGCTGTCCCGGCGCTGGCTGGCCTGGGGATTGGTGAGCACGGTGCCGCTGGTGATGGCGACCTGGCTGATGATCGCCAAGCCTATCTGAGAACCGCAGGTAGAGGCCGGGGCTGCGAAGCGTTGGTCGAACCGGCGTTCTTCGTCCTTTTCAATTCCGCAGGTCCCGGCGAAGGCTGGGACCCAGCGCAATCACCCGCCCAGCCCCAAGCTCTCCAGCACTGTCTGCGTATCTGCGCCCAACTGCGGCGGCGGGAGGCGCTGGCTGTTGGCAGGCGTTTCGGAGAACATCACCGGGTGGCGCATGGCGCGGTAGGTGCCGAGGCCAGGGGCGGTCACCTGCTGGAAGAAATCGGTTGCCACGAGGTGTGCGTCGGTGAGGACTTCCGGCAACGTGTTATAGCGCATGGCGGGGATGTTGGCTTCGTCGAGCAGGACGAGCCATTCGTCCGTGGTTCGCGTGGCTGCGACTTCCTCGATCAGGGCATATAGGGCGCCGGTGTTTTCGGTGCGGGCCTTGTAGGTGCTGAAGCGGGGGTCGCGGAACACGTCCGGCTTACCGCCGATCTCGAAGAACTTCTCCCACTGCTCGTCCGAATACGGAACAAGGCCGATATAGCCGTCGAGCGTCGGGTAGGGGCGCCGGTTCGGATTGACGGAGCGGGTATAGGCGAGCTTGCCGCGGGCGGGGATGAAGGTTTCGCCGTAGAGGTTCTCGACCATGTTGAAGAAGGTGAAGCATTCCAGCATCGGCACCTGGACGAACTGGCCTTCGCCGGTCTTCGCCTTGTGGACCAGGGCGGCGAGCGCGGCGTAGGTGGCGAACAGGCCCACGGTCTTGTCGGCGACGAGGGACGGCGCGTATTCGGGGCGCCCGCCGGAGCGGATGGCGTTGAGGTCTGCGAAACCCGAGGCGCCCTGGATCAGGTCGTCATAGGCCTGCCGCAGCTCGTAGGGCCCGCCCTGTCCGAAGCCCGCGCAGTGGACATAGACGATGCCGGGGCTGAGCGCCTTGACCTCGTCATAGCCGAAGCCGAGGCGTTCCATGCCGGCGAGGCGGACATTGTGGAAGAAGACATCGGCGGTTTTCAGGAGCTCGGTGAGCGCGTCCTTGCCTTCCGGCGTCTTGGCATCGAGTTCGATGGAGCGCTTGTTTCGGTTCAGCGCCATGTAGATCGGGCCGACGCCCTCGACCGGGGTCGGGCCTGCGCCGCGCATCATGTCGCCCCGGCCGGGCGGCTCGATCTTGATCACTTCCGCGCCGAGGTCTGCGAGAATGAGCGTCGCGAAGGGGCCGAGCACGACCGTGCTCATGTCGATGATACGGATGCCGGCCAAAGGACCGGGGAGCGGGCCGGGACGGGACGTGTCGGACATGCACTGGGCTCCTCAAGTGATTCGCCGTTAGTGCCCCGGAGGCGCGTCCCGGATCAAGGACTATCGCGGCGTCAGAGCGCCAGGGTGAAGATCCAGCGCCAAGATCAGGCGCCAAGACCCAGCGCGGTCCGGGCTTCCTCGATATGGTCCGTCTTGGCCTTGAAGGCGGACCAGTCGTCACTCGCGGCGATGGGATCCCAGAGCGCTTCAACCTCGTCGATCAGCAGGCTGACCGGCGCTGGTCTCTGGAAGTAAGGCAAGGCGAGGCGTTCGGGGCGGCATGGCGCGCGCGCGAGGAGGGCGGCGCGGACCGGGGCGAAGGCTGGAGCCGCGTAGAGGCCCGCCTGCAGTGAGGCGTTGGCGCGCGCCTCGCTGGCACAGAACCAGTCGAAGAAGGTCTGCGGCCAGTTCGCGCCGGACGCGGTCATCCAGCCATAGAAGGCCTGCAGGAAGGCGATATCGCTGGCCAGGTCGCCGGTCGGGGTCAGGCCGAGCAGCGCGTGGGTATGGGCGGCGAAGCTCTCCCTGTAAGCAGGCTCGTAAGACGTGAGGGCCGGGGCGAGGTCTTCGGCGTCCGCGAGCAGCAGGAGCGCGGAGGCGAGCTGCTGCAGCGCCCAGCTGCCCTGCACGGGCTGGCGGCCAAACCGGTAGAGGCCGTTCTGGTCGAAATAGGCGGCGGTGAAGTTCGGGTCGGAGTGGGGCAAGAAGCGCCAGGGGCCGAAATCGAATGTCTCGCCGGTGATGTTGAAATTGTCCGTGTTCATCACGCCGTGCACGAAGCCGGCGGCCATCCACTGGCCGATCATACGGCCAGTGGCGAGCGCGGCGCGCTCCAGCAGGGCGCAGGCCTTGCGGGACATGTCCGGGTCATCCGCGCCGGGATGAAACTCGGCGACGCAGTAATCGACGAGCGCCGCCATCGCTTCGCGGTCTTCGAGCCAGGCGCAGCGCTGGAATGTGCCGAAGCGGACATGGCTGTGGGAGAGGCGGACGAGGACCGAGCCGCGCGTCGGCGAGGGCTCATCATTGCGTTCCAGGGATTCGCCGGTCTCGATCAGGCTGAAGGCTTTGGAGGTGTTGACGCCGAGGGCTTCGAGGTAGCTCGCGGCGAGGATTTCCCGCACGCCGCCCTTGAGGGTCAACCGGCCATCGCCGCGGCGGGACCAGGGCGTCTGGCCCGAGCCTTTCGTGCCGAGATCGAGGAGGCGGCCGGCGCCATCACGCAGCTGCGCAAAGAGGAAGCCGCGACCGTCGCCGAGGTCTGGATTGTAGGTGCCGAACTGGTGGCCGTGATACCGCATGGCCAGGGGCTGGGGCAGGTTGCCGGGCAAAGGTTCGAACCGGCCGAAATGTCCCGTCCACGCTGGCTCGTCGAGCCCGCCAAGCCCAACAGCGTCGGCCCAGCGTTGGTTGCGCCAGCGCAACACTGTAGTTGGAAAGTTTGCGGCGCTGACAGGATCGGCGAGTTGTGCAGCAAGCGGCATGAAGGGGATCACGACAGTACCTTTTTCGAACTTAAGAGTATTTCCTGGATAATCCAAAGGAACCAGGCGCTCATTTCGGCAAAGCCCATCGCCCTCAGTTCCGGTTTTGTATGCTGCGATGCAGCACAAGTTGCCTCTTGCGGACCTACGGAGACCCTTAATGATGGTGATTGGTCAATTTCATGACAAGCGGCTAACGTTTGCGCCAAACCACCTAAGTTTCTGGAGGAAACGACATGAATAAACTCAAGGGAATGTTCTTTTATGCGTCTGCCATTGCGCTGTCCGGCGCTATGGCCGCGCAGGCACAGGAAGAAGAAACGACAGAGCGCCGCGTCAGCACGGTCACGGTGACCGGCTCCCTGATCCAGGGCACGCCGGAAGATGCCGCCCTGCCGGTCGACGTGCTTTCGTCGGAAGACCTGCTCAACCAGGGCAGCCCGTCGGCGCTCGATATCATCAAGTCGCTGCCTGTCTCGAGCGGTGTGCTTGGCGATACCAACCAGTTCGACGGCCGCGCCCAGGGCTCGGAAGGCTCCGGTACGATCAACCTTCGCGGCCTCGGTGCCTCGCGCACCCTGGTGCTGCTCGACGGCAAACGCCTGGCGTCCAATCCGTTTGCCTTCGGAGGCAGCGGCGCGGTCGATACCAACATCCTGCCGCTGGCCGCCGTTGGGCGGATCGAGATCCTGAAAGACGGCGCTGCCGCCACGTACGGCTCTGACGCCGTCGCGGGCGTCGTGAACTTTATCACGCGCGAGAACTTCACCGGTTACGAAGTCGGCGGAGACTTCAAAGCCGTTCCGGGCGCTGACGGCGACTACACGTTGAACGGCATTGCCGGTTGGGACACCAATTTCGGTGATTTCCTGCTTGCTGCCGGCATCCAGCACCGATCCGAGCTTGCGACCACCGAGCGGGACTTCGCCCAGCGCAGCTTCCTCGAAAACCCGCAGGCCGGCTATTCGCTGGTCGGCAACCCCGGCGCATTCCTGCCCGTCAGCGCGGCCTTCTCGCCGACCGGCGGCGTGCGGCGCGATCCGCAGTGCGCGTTGCTCGGCGGTGTGCCGCTTCTGGCCGGGGCAAACCCGGTCTGTGGCTTCCAGTTCACCCCGTTCGACAACATCGTCGAAGAAGAGGACCGCTACCAGGTGCTCGGCAAGGCCGATTTCGAAATCGGCGAAACACATAACCTGACGCTGCAAGGCTTCTACTCGGCGACGGAAGTGCCGAAGATCGCCTTCTCGCCTTCGTTCCCGCCCGTGGGCGGCGCAAGCGGCCCGACGGCGGATGCCTCGATTGTGCCGGGGCAATTCTTTGTCCCTCTGACGAACCCGGGCTTTGCCAGCCTGGCCGCGCAGAACCCTGGTCTTGTGCCGGCCGGAACAGCGGGCGCATTCATGATTGCAACGCGCCCGCTCGGCCAGGCCGGCAACGCGCTGGCCGGTGGCCGGGGTGCCGAGCGCAGCTACCGCGAGTATGAGCACTATCGTCTGTCGGCGGAGCTCAAGGGCGAGCTGACCGAGGCGATCAACTATACAGCGTCTGTTACCACCGGTTCGCAAATCGGCCGGCGGACGAACGAAGACACGGTCGTCAACCGCTACGCCCTGGCGCTTCGCGGCCTTGGCGGTGCAAACTGCAACGTCGCGGCGAACACGCCCGGCCTCAACAACTGCCTCTGGTTCAACCCGTTTTCGACGGCGATCCGTCAGAGCGCGGTGACCGGTGCGACCAACCCGCAATTCACGGCCGCCAACTCAAACGAGGTGCTCGACTTCATTCTCGAGGACTCGTTCACCGAGCAGGAATACAAGCTGACCGTGATCGAAGGCGTGCTTGACGGTATGTTGCCCATCACACTCGGCGACGGCCAGATTGGCTGGGCTGCAGGGGCTCAGTACCGCAAGGAAGAGTATGACCGTCAGTACAACGATATCGCCAACCTCAACATCAATCCGTGCATCGCGACCGTCACGACGGGGACGACAACCTGCGCGCAACCGGTCGGCGTGCTCGGCTTCCTTGCAGGTTCACGCCCGCTCACAGCAGAGCAGGATATCTATGCACTGTTCGGGGAACTGAGCCTTCCTTTCTCGGAGAACTTCAACGCCTCGCTGGCGGCGCGTTATGAGGATTACGGCGGCGAAGTCGGTTCGACCTTCGACCCGAAACTGTCGGCCCGTTGGCAGGTCGCCGAACCGCTTGCGGTTCGCGGTTCGATCAGCACGACGTTCCGCGGCCCGGCCCTGACGCAGGTTGCGACCGGATCGGTCACGTCGCTGCAAAGCGTCGGCGGCACCTTCCGCGCCGTGGATATTGCCGGTAACCCGAGCCTGACACCGGAAAGCGCCCTGACTTATAACCTTGGCGTGATCTATCAGCCCGGCAATTTCAACCTGTCCGTCGATTACTGGAACTTCGACTTCGAGGATTCGGTCATCACCGAACCCGTCGCCAACATCGTCAGCGCAGTCTTCCCGACCGGGCAGCCGAACAACTGCGCCAACCCGGCCTTCGCCGCCCTGGTAGCCCGCTTCACGTTCACCGGCGCCTGCGCCGTCGCGAACGTCTCGCGTCTGAACACCCGGTATACGAACGGACCGCAAATCAAGACCTCGGGTATCGACGTGCTCGCAGACTACACGTTCGAGGATGTTGCCGGAAAAGGCGTCGATCTCGAGCTTGGCGGCAGCGCCAGCTACGTCCTCGAGTACGAGGTTGGCGAAATCGCCGTCGAAGGTGTGACCGTCGGTCAGCCCTTCTCGGCTGTCGGCTTCCTGAACTTCCAGACAGTGGCGACCCCGCTGCCAGAACTGAAGTTCGAGGCCTACGCCAACGCGTCGACCGAGAACATCAACGCCCGCCTCACGGCGCGCTATATCGGCGAGTACGAAGACCAGCGGACGGCTCTGTTCACGACGCCGAACCCGAACTTCACAACGCCGGGGATCATCCTGCCACAAGGTCAGACGATCAAGTCGTTCGTCAGCTATGACGGCACGGTGGTCGTGAACCTGCCGGCCGAGACGACGGTTTCGTTCTCGATCGAGAACATTCTCGATACGCAGCCGCCGTTCGCCCGCCTCGAGCTGAACTATGATCCGTTCACCGGCGATGCCGTCGGCCGGACGTTCAAGATCGGCTTCACCAAGCGCTTCGGCGCCGGCGGCTGATCGGACCCGTCTGCGGATATAATCAGACGGCCCCCGGAAACGGGGGCCGTTTTTTTGCGCCCCTCGTCACAGCGCGCCGAGCGCGCGTCCGGTGATTTCGCCCGCTTCCCGCGCGGCCAGACGGGCCGTGGATGAGAAGGGGGTCAGGTTCAGGAACCCGTGCACCATCGAGGCATACTCGCGGTCCGTGACGCGGATCCCGACGCCGCGCAGCTTCGCCGCATAGGCGAGGCCCTCATCATGCAACGGATCCCAGCCGCAAACGACGATATGGGCGGGCGGAAGGCCTTTGAGGTCTTCCGGCGGTGCGAACAGCGGGGACATCCTCCGGTCCATGCCGGCGCCTGTCTCGCCCAGGTAATGGCCGCGGAAAAACTCGAACAGGTTCGCGGAGATAAAGAAGCCGCTCTCCTGCGGGCTCATCGGCTTGGAGCGGATGTCCGCGAACTGGAGCAGCGGGTAGAGCAGCAACTGGAAGGCAGGTTTCGGGCCCTGCACGCGCACCATTTCCTGCGCGAGGTAGGCTGCGAGGTTGCCGCCCGCGCTGTCTCCGGAGACGGCCGTACGGGCCGGGTCCATGCCGGCGATCCACGCGCCCTTTTCCTGGACCCAGGCCCAGGCCGCGAGCGCGTCGGCATGCGCCGCCGGGAACCGGTGTTCCGGCGCGAGGCGGTAGTCTATAGCGAGCACGCGGCAGCGCGAGCCTTCGGCAAGGCGGCGGCAGAGCATGTCATGGCTGTCGAGATCGCCGAGGACGAAACCGCCGCCATGGAAGAACAGGATGCCGGGGCCCGGCGGCACACCGGCGCCAAGGGGCACGTAAAGGCGCGCGCGTATGGGGCCAGCTGCGCCGGGAATGATCAGAGGGCGGACTTCGGCGAGTTCGGGCGCATCCGGCTCACCCGAATAGTCGATCTTGAGGAATTGCTGGCGCAGGCGGTTGACCGGCAATTTCAGGTCAAGCGGCTTCAAGTCCGGGAGGGAGATCCGGCCACGAAGATTGCGAAGGGCATCGTCGAAGGTCATGCCGCGGCCACTGCCTGCCAATTCCGGCGATGTGATGGCAGGTTGACCGCAATGCAAGCGAAGGGCCAGTCTGGCCCATCACTGAAAGTTTCAGAGCGTGATCACGCCCGGCGCCAGGGGCTCGGCGTAGAGTGCCCGCACAAGGTCCGCGCGCCGGCTGATGACGAGGCGCTGGTTCACATAACCCTTGTCGGTGATTTCGCCGGCGTCGATGCTGGGTGCTTCGGTCAGGATCATCAGCCGTTTGATGCGGCGGGACGAGCCCTGTTCGGCGGCGTTGAAGGCTGCGGCCCGGTCCCTCAGGTCGGCGGCCAGGGAGGCAAGGCCTTTGGCCAGATCACCCGCCGCCTTGATGTACGGCTCGGCGGCCACCGGGGAGGGCCAGACCAGCGCTGCGGCGAAATCCTTGTCCTGGCCGCAGATCACGGCGTCAAAGATCAGCGGGGAGCACGCGGCAACGAAATCCGGGCGCAGCGTGCCGACCGACACCCAGGTGCCGGACGAGAGCTTGAAATCCTCGCCGACGCGGCCATCGAAGATCAGGCCCTTGTTCGGGTCCGCCTCGTCGACGAACTTCACCGCGTCGCCAAGGCAGTAGAAGCCTTCCTCGTCGAAGACTTCGGCATTCTTCTTCGGGTCATTGTGATAGCCCGGCATCACGGTCGGGCCCTTAACGCGGACTTCCAGCTTCTCGCCGTTCGGCACCAGTTTCAGCGTCGTGCCGGGCAGCGGCAGGCCGACGAGGCCGACGCGTTCGACTTCCCAGTGCACCACGGTGATGCCCTGCGTTTCGGTCGCGCCATACATCGTGACGATCGGGATGCGCCGGCCGGTGGCCTTGATCGAAAGGGCCTGCAGGCGGTCATAGAGATCGTCCGACAGCGTTGCGCCGCCATAGCCGACCGAGCGCATGTTCTTGAAGAAGGCCTTCAGCAGCGTCTCGTCCTGCTCCATCGCTTCGGCCAGCATGGAGAGCGCAATCGGCGCTGTTCCGAACACGGACGGACTGCATTCGCGTACGTTTCGGATCGTCTCATGGAACAGGGCGGGCGTCGGCTTGCCGCCATCGATCCAGAAGGTCGAGCCGTTCCACAGGGCGCCGTTGAAGTTCACGTTGGAGCCGGAGATGTGGTTCCAGGGCAGCCAGTCGAGGAAATTGTCCACGCGGCCCGGATCATACTCGGGATCACGCGCATTATCGCGCAGGCCTTCCTGGCCGCCGATCATCGAACACATCGCCCCTTGCGTCGTCGGCACGGGTTTCGGCATGCCGGTGGAGCCGGAAGTGAAGAGGTATTTCGCAACGCTGGCATCGTTCAGGCTTGCCATGGCAGCGCCGACGGCGGGCGTGGGGGCCGCGGCGCAGAGCGCGTCATAGGCGATGACCGCATTGTCGCCATCGGGGGCTGCGGAGACGACCTTGAAAGCGCCCGCCGGAAGCGCGGCGATCGCCTTCTTGAACGGCGCGAGCTGCTCTGCAAACACGACCGCGGGCTTTACCGTGTTGAAGCAATGCTTCAGCTTGTCGAAGTCCGAAGACATGGTCGAATAGGGCACAGAAATCGGCGCGGCAGGCGCGCCAATCTTCTGGGCTGCAAGGATCACCATCGCGGCACGGATCGAATTGCCCGAGAGCAGCATGACCGGCGCGTCAGGGCCTGCGCCGAGGTCAAGAAACGCCTGCGCCAGACTGTCGGTGATGGATTTTGCTTCGCCGTACGTGAGCGTCACCCATTCATCCGTCTTCGGATCACGCTCGCGCAGGAAGGGGCGACCGGGGTGCTGCGCGGCGCGCTCGTCGAGGCAGTGCGGAATGGTTTTCGGGCGCACACCGGGTGGCTGGGCGGCCTCGATGTAGATGGCATCGCCCTTGCGGGTCATGCGCACATCGGGGGTTTTCTGCGGCAGCGGGCGGAAAGCGGGCAGGGGCTGGCCCTCGGGCATGGCGTGTCTCCTCCGGTGTCGGGCTCAATTCCTCGGATGCCCGACGATTAGAGGCTTCAGACTGCCACGCAACCGGTGACGCAGGGAGAGGGTTCCCTCAGGCCTCGGCCTTTACCGCGTCAGCCACCATTGTCAGCGCCTTCTGCATCAGGTCGCCGTCGAGCGCTTCGGCCATAACGCGGATCAGCGGTTCTGTTCCGGATTTGCGCACGACCATCCGTCCACGGCTTCCGAGGAGGGCTTCTGCTTCGGCGACGGCGGATTTGACCCGGTCCGCGTCCATCGGGTTTGCGCCCGAGTACCGGATGTTGATGAGCTTCTGCGGTGCAGGGGTGAACACGCGCAGCATGTCCGATGCCTTGCCGCCGCTCGCGGCGAGCACAGCGAGAACCTGCAGGCCCGCCAGCAATCCGTCTCCCGTCGTGGAGACATCCGAGAGGATGATGTGGCCGGACTGTTCGCCGCCGAGATTGAACCCGTGCTGGCGCATGTGCTCGCCGACATAGCGGTCGCCAACTTTCGTACGTGCGAGCGAAAGGCCTGAGGCCTTGAGGTATTCGTCGAGGCCCATGTTGGACATGACGGTCGCAACCATGCCGCCGCCTTTCAGCCGCTTGGTGCGATGCATTTCGCCGGCGATGAGCGCCATCACCTGGTCGCCGTCTGCTTCCTCGCCGGTCTCGTCCACCACGATGAGCCGGTCCGCGTCGCCGTCGAGCGCGATGCCGATATCGGCGCCTCTTTCCAGGACGGCGGCTTTGAGCGCGCCCGTCGCTGTCGAACCCACACCGGCATTGATGTTCACGCCGTCGGGCGCCGCGCCGATGAGCGTCAGCTGCGCACCGAGGCGGCGCAGCGCTTCAGGCGCGGTCTCGAACCCTGCGCCATGCGCGCAGTCGAGCACGACCTTGAGTCTGGAGAGGTCCTGGCCTTTGCCGATGGTCTCAAGGCAGCGGCCGATATAGCGCCGTCCGGCGCCCACCATGTCTTTTGGCTCCGACACGGCGGCGGGGCCGGCATAATCGCCGTCAAAGGCGGCGGCCATCGCGGCCTCAAGCGTTTCCTCGACTTCGTCGGTGAACTTCACGCCTTCCGGGCTGAACAGTTTCAGACCGTTATCTTCATACTTGTTATGGCTGGCCGAGACCATCAGGCCGAGCGCGGCGCCGGTCTCGCGGGCGATCAGTGCGACGGCGGGGGTCGGCACGACACCAAGGCGGACAGGGGTCACGCCCATCGAGGTCAGGCCTGCGATCAGGGCCGCCTCGATCATCTCGCCGGAGCGGCGCGTATCGCGCCCGATGACCACTTCGCGGCCACCTTCCGGCGCGAAGGTGCGGGCCGATGCGATGGCAAGACGCAGCGCGGTCTCTGCCGTCATCGGGCGCTTGTTGATCCGTCCACGGATGCCATCGGTGCCAAAGTATTGACGGGCCATCTTCTACCTCTGCGCCGTCAGAGCGGCGTTACATCCCCATAGACGACAAAGTCCGGATTGTCATAACCGCGCGCGCGTTTGCCATAAAGCAGCGGCGTGTGGTCAAGCGTCAGCACACGCCCGCCGGCCGCTTCTACGACGGCCTGACCTGCCGCGGTGTCCCATTCCATCGTGCGCCCGAGACGCGGATAGACATCCGCCTCGCCGGCTGCCACGAGGCAAAACTTGAGCGCGGAGCCGGCGCCCGTGATTTCGTGCACCGGATACTTCGCCAGCCAGGTGTCTGTTTCGGGCGAGCGATGGGATTTCGAGGCCACGGCCGTTAGGCCATTTTCAGGGGCGGGCCGGATGCGGAGCCGATTGCGTTGCTTCGGCACCGTTCCGTCCGGCGCGGCTTTCGACTGCCAGGCGTGCGACGGGCTTTCGGCCACGAACAGGCGGTGCAGCGCGGGCGCATAGACGACGCCCATCACCGGGCGGCCGTGCTCGATGATCGCGATATTGACCGTGAACTCGCCATTCTTTGCGACGAACTCCTTGGTCCCGTCCAGCGGATCGACGAGGGCAAACCGGCTGCCATGTTCCGGCACCGAGCCGCCCGCGACCGCTTCTTCGGCGATTACCTGCAGGTCCGGCTCCGCTTGCGCAAGGCGTGCAAGGATGAGCGCTTCGGCAAGGCCGTCCGCTTCCGTCAGAAGCGAGGCGTCAAGCTTTGTCTCTACAGCGAAATCAGTGCCGTAGATCCGCATGATCTCCCCGCCGGCGGCGAGGGCAATGCTGGCGAGCGTTTCGGCGCTGACGGACATCTCTGCGACTACTGAAGGACGTCGACGAGTTCGACTTCGAACTGGAGCGGCGCGTTGGGCGGGATCGGTCCGCCGGGTGTACCTTCAGCGCCGTATCCGAGGTCGGACGGGATATACACCATCCAGCGATCACCGGACTTCATCAGAGCAAGCGCCTCGACCCAACCTGCAATCAACGCGTCCGACGGGAACTCGGCCGGCTCGCCGCGCTCATAGGACGAGTCGAACAGCGCGCCGGTATCTGCGAGGCGGCCCTCATAATGTACGCGTACGAATTGTCCGTTCTCGGGCGAAGCGCCGGCGGGGTCCCCGCTGGCGAGGACAACATATTCAAGGCCGGACCCGGTCTTCACGACTTCCGGCGCCGCGGACGGCCACGGGAAGTATTTAGTCCAGGCGGCAGCGTCGGCTCTCTTCGGCACTTCGACTTCGAGCAGCTGCACGAGGAAGACGAGATCGTCGCCCGGCTTGATCACGCCGCCGGGACGGGGATTGTCGCCATAGGCGAGGTCGGCTGGGATGTAGAATAGGTATTCATCGCCTTCGGACATTTCCTGCAGCCCCATGGTCCAGCCAGGGATCACGCGGTTCAGGGGGAAGGTAGCCGGTTCGCCGCGGTCGAGCGAAGAGTCGAATTTCTCGCCTGTGGCGAGGCGGCCTTCATAATGAACGGTAACCATGTCGGACGCAGCCGGCGACTTGCCGCCCTCAGCGCCTTTTTTCAGCACGATGTACTGAAGGCCCATCGGGCCAGATGTGACATTCTCCCCTGCGGGGTTCCAGGGCAGGTGGTCCTTGAAGGCGTCGGGCATGGTTTCATCCGTGAAGGGAGGGGGAGGCAGGACGCCATTCGCTGGCGCCGTGATTGGATTGGGTGTGCAGGCTGAAAGGGTAACGGCGGCAAGCGCTGAGACAAGCAGGGTACGGACCATATCGTGAGACCTCTCTTTTCGTGTTTCAGAGCGCGCGCGGCGGATAGCCCGCCTGGGCGAGGGCGTCGATGACTTCCTGCGTATGCTGGCTGTCGCGCGTTTCCATCAGGATGTCGAACTCGGCGCCCTTGGCGGGCACGTCCAGCGCGATGCGGTTATGCGCGACTTCCATGATATTGGCGCCGTTATCACCGATGATCTTGGAGACGAGCGCGAGCAGGCCCGGGCGGTCATCGCCGATGATGCGGATGCGGGCGAGCCGGTTCTCGCGCACAAGGGCGCGTGTCAGCACCGAGGCGAGGAGGCGCGTGTCGATATTGCCGCCGCAGAGGACGAGCCCGACCTTGCGGCCATAGAAGCGCGACGGATGCGCGAGCAGGGCCGCAAGACCGGCAGCGCCCGCGCCTTCCGCAATGGTTTTCTCGACTTCCGCAAACAAGGTGATCGCCCGCTCGAGATGTTCTTCCTCGACCAGGACGATGTCGTCCAACAGGCGCTCGGCGATCTGGCGGGTCAGCTTGCCGACCTCTTTCACCGCAATGCCTTCCGCGATGGTCGCCCCGCCCATCTTGGGTGTCTTGCCGCGCAGGGCTGCATGCATGCAAGGGTACATGGCGGCTTCGACACCGATGATCTTGATGTCGGGCTTCAGCGCCTTGGCGGCGACCGCGATGCCGGAGATCAGCCCGCCTCCGCCGATCGGTACGACGAGCGTGTCGAGGTCCGGATTGTCGGCGAGCATTTCGAGCGCGATCGTGCCTTGGCCTGCGATGATGTCGAGATCATCGAAGGGGTGAATGAAAACGAGGCCTTCCTTCTCGCCCAGGGCGAGGGCGTAATCCTTCGCCTCGTCGAAGATCATGCCTTCGAGGATGACGCGCGCGCCGTGATTGCGGGTATGTTCCACCTTGTTAAAGGGGGTCGTCTTGGCCATCACGATGGTCGCGGGGATGTTCAGGCGGCGGGCATGGTAGGCAACGCCCTGCGCGTGGTTGCCGGCCGAAGCCGCGATCACGCCCCGGCGCTTTTCCTCGGGCGTCAGCTTTGACAGCTTATTGAGGGCGCCGCGCTCCTTGAAGGCGGCCGTGTACTGGCGGTTCTCGAACTTGATCCAGATCTCCGCGCCGGTAATCGCCGAGAGCGTGCGCGAGTGAGCAAGCTCGGTGCGCTCGATGTTTCCCTCGAGCACTTTGGCGGCCGCCTGCACGTCGGCAAGCGTCACAAGCGGGTCTGGCGGCAGGGTGTCGGGCATGGCAGAGGGTCCGGGGGTAAAGCGGGCGCACCCTATGCGGGGAAGGCCTCATTTACAAGCAATCCCGCTGTGCCCGGTGCGGGGTCGTGCTCGGCCACCCAATGCCCCGCGCCGATGGCGACGAGCTTCGGCTGGTACTGTTCCGCTTCCGGATCATCGATGACCTTGGACTTGAGGAACCGCAGCGCCGCCCGGCTGTCGAGGGGGCTCGGCAGGTCGCCGGTCAGCTTCAGCTTTTCTCGGGCCCGTTCGCCGCGCGGGTCGGCGTTCGGCACCGCGGCGATCAGGGCCCTGGTGTAGGGATGGCGGGCGCCGGTATAGATCGTATCGCGCCCCGCCAGTTCCACGACCCGGCCAAGATAGAGCACCATGACCCGGTGGCTGATCTGACGGACGACCGCGAGGTCATGGCTGATGAAGATCATCGCGAGGCCGAATTCCTTCTGGAGTTCGATCAGCAGGTCCACGACCTGCGCCTGGACCGACACGTCGAGCGCAGAGACGGCCTCGTCGCAGATCACAAGTTTCGGCTGCAGGATCATCGCGCGGGCAATGCCGACGCGCTGGTTCTGCCCGCCGGAGAGCTCATGCGGGTAACGGTTGATCAGGTTCGGATCGAGGCCGACGCGCGGCAGGATCGCCCGCACTTTCGCCTCGCGCCCGGCCTTGTTCAGCTTCGGCTCGTGCACCTGGAGCGGCTCGGCAATCGAGGCGCCGATGGTCATGCGGGGGTCGAGGCTGGCGAGCGGGTCCTGGAAGACGATCTGCAGATCATCGCGAAGGGCGTTCATTTCGCGCGCGCCGGCCTTGGAGATGTCCTTGCCGAGCCAGGCGACCGTGCCGCTGGTCGGCGGAATGAGACGCAGCACGCCGCGCGCGAGGGTCGACTTGCCGCAACCGGACTCGCCCACCACGCCGAGCGTCTCGCCCGCGCGAAGGTCGAAGCTCACGCCGTTCACCGCCTTCAGGGGCTTGGTTTTGCCAAACAGGCCGCCCTTCACCTGGATCGGGAAGTGGACCTTCATGTCATCGACGGTCAGTACCGGAGCGATGTCCTGGGCAGGGGCGGGCGAAAGGGGCGGGCGGCCCGGCGGGTCTGGCAGGTCGATGCGCGGCACGGCGGCGAGCAGCATTTTCGTGTACTCGTGTTTCGGCGCGTAGAAAATGTCGTCGGTGCGGCCCTGTTCGACGATCTCACCGTGGCGCATCACGATCACCCGGTCGCACATGCGGGCCACCACGCCCATATTGTGCGTGATGAGGACGATGCCGGTGCCGGTCTCGCGCTTCAGTTCGTCCATCAGCTCCAGCACCTGCGCCTGAACCGTTACGTCAAGCGCGGTGGTCGGCTCATCGGCAATCAGCAGCTTGGGCCCGCACAGCATGGCGACGGCGATCATCACGCGCTGGCGCATGCCGCCGGAAAGCTCGTGCGGGAACTGGTCGAGCCGGCGCGCGGCCTCGGGGATCCGGACGTGTTCAAGCCAGTCAACGCAGCGCCTGTTCGCCGCCTCGCCTTTCAGGCCCTTATGCAACGCAAGGATTTCGCGCATCTGGGCGCCGACCGTCATGTGCGGGGTGAGGCTCGTCAGCGGATCCTGGAAGATCATCGACATTTCAGCGCCGCGGATCTTGCGCAGCTGCGGCTTCGGCGCCGTCAGCATGTCTGTGCCGTTAAACAGGATCTGGCCCGTCGCCGCGCCGTTCTCGGCCAGAAGGCCCATGGCGGCGAGGGCGGACTGGCTCTTGCCGGAGCCGCTTTCGCCCACGATGCCGAGGCATTCGCCCGCGGCCACATCAAACGAAATTCCCCTGACAGCGTTTACGGCGCCATCAGCGGTGTCAAAGGTTACGGCGAGGTCTTTTACGGTCAGGATCGTCATGCCCAAGGGGTAGCGGCTTGAACCCGGCGCGCAAGAGGCATGGCGCAGAAACGGGCAGGCCGCGCCTCCTCTGACAGGAAACGCGGCGCGCCTTGCGCCTCAGTACTTGTAGGCGAGGCCCAGGCCGACGACGAGCGGGTCGATATCGACATCGGCATTGACGGCCGCGCCGAGGGCGGACGTGAAATCGACCTTCACATCCGTGTTGATCCAGATCTTCTTGATGTCGGCGTTGAGGGCGAAGCCGCCTTCCTGGCCATCAAGGTCATAGTCGACACCGGCCTGAAGGGCAGGGCCGAAGCTCGGATCATAGTCGATCCCGTCTGCAACCGGGCCTTCGTCCTCGTTGAAGAAGAAGGTCGCGTTCACGCCGGCCCCGACATAGGGCTTGAACCGGCCAGTGCTCCGGAAGTGGTATTGCAGGGTAAGGGTCGGCGGCAGGAGCCAAACGTCACCGAGATCGATGTTGGCATTGGTCAAGGCGCCCGGCACAGTCACGTTCACGGCGCTGACATCGTGCGGTGTCACGGCGAGGATCAGCTCGGCGGCGATATGGTCGGTGAAGAAGTAAGTGAAGTCGAGTTCCGGTACATACTGGTCGCCGATATCGGCGTCGCCGGCGAGGCGCGCGCCGCCCACCGAGAGCGCGGCAGATTCGTCTGGCAGCACGGCCAGCGCGCGGGCGCGCACCATCCAGGGATTGTCTTCGGCCATCGCCGCTTCTGCAAATCCGGCCAAGGCCGTACCTGTCATCAAGGCGGCAAGAAGAAGCTTGTTCATGGCTCAGGATCCAATATTCTGTTGAGTGATGAACCTCGTTAAACCTCTGTAATCGCAAGTGAAATTGGCCAGCTTGCCGCGCGTCTGCGCGCCGCGCGGCACAAGCGCGCGAATAGGTAATCGTCCGTATTGAGATGAAATCCGGAGCGTTACATTTTCTAACCGCTGCGGCGGGGACCCGCAGCGGAAGTCGTCGCCGCCCCTAGGACGGGAGCGCCTCGGAGCAGGCTGACCTGCCCCTGAGGAAAGGCTTGAACTTCCCGCCTCCAGTTGGGAACATGG
>Ga0247843_1001918_pt1 | contig 39874 bp, 20 predicted proteins | sample LaCruzMarch2017__FD_192420 | JGI IMG/M metagenome (GOLD analysis project Ga0247843, IMG submission 192420) | Freshwater microbial communities from meromictic Lake La Cruz, Castile-La Mancha, Spain - LaCruzMarch2017_8m | ecosystem: Environmental > Aquatic > Freshwater > Lake | place: Spain...
ATCTCCCCGATTTGCGGCCCGGTTTCAGCACGGTAATCGAGGGTGGTCTCCACCACCTTTCCGGCCGCGTCCACCCGTGGCTTCCCTGCCAGCGAGACGCCCCGTCGGGTGCCGATGAACCGCGTGGTGAAGCGCTCCCCAGGGCGGGTGTGGATTTGCAGCGACAGGCGGCGGGAGTCCGCGTCGAAGGCCACGTCGTCGAGCACCACGCCCGTGGACGCGTAGAAGTCACCCTGCTCCACCGCGTGGATCAGTGATTCCGGGGTCAGACGACGCGCCCGGACTTGGATCCAGGCGCGGAATGGCGGCGATCGCCGTTCATTCCCCTGGTAATCGTGGGAGTCATCCGTGGCGATCCCGTAAAGCGGCGGCGCTCCGAGACCGGCGATGCGCAAGGTGTTGGCGATGTCCCAGATCTGGTCGGTCGAGGGGTGCTGCGCGTCGCCCGGGTCGTTGTCGCCGTCCACGCCGTTCCAGACCTCGAAGAAGCGCTCGCCCACCACGGCGGCGAGGTCCTCGGCGGTGACTCCCCATTTGTAGTTGGGATGGTTCACGTGAACGAGGGTCGGTCGGCCGGAGCGCTGACGGGCTTCAGCGACCCGGTCCAGCGCCTTTTGGATGATCTCCGGCACAGTGGCGCCTTTCAGCGCCGGCAAGGCCTCATGCAGGTTGATGGCGCCGATGTGGATCTGGCGTTTGTTTTCGGCGGCTTGGGTGATCTCTTCGGACTCGATGAGCAGGAATCGCCCGCGCTCCTCCACCAGCGCCCGGAATTCGTCATAGGGCTTGAGACGCACCTCGCGGTTGCCATTCGTTGGGTTTGTCCGTGACTGCACCCAATCGGGCCCGTACCGGCGCAAGTAGGCCGCGAAGGCGTCCCTGGGCTGAATGCCCGCGTGCCAAGGCTCCCCCTTGGCCCGGTCTGCCACCGACTTCAGGGACATCCATCGCTCGCCCCGACTCAGGAGATTATGGTCAGACAGGGCCAGGAAGTGGTAACCGTGGTCGCGGTACGACTCGGCGATCATTTCCGGGAAGTCGTCGCCATCCGACCAGAGCGTATGCGTGTGCAAGTTGCCCTTCCACCAGCGCAGAGGTTGAGCCGATGCCGACAGGCAGGACAGGTAGATCAGAAGGCCGAGGATTCCCAAGCCGGATCGCCCCACTTTTGGTGGTTGCCGTTGAAATCCATCCGAGTGCGCGCACATGGTGTTTCTGTGGGCTCTGCCATCCGGGGAATCAACCCCAAAGCGGTTTGCTGGACTGCGGCGTCCGGATTGTTGCAACGCTGTTACAGGATTACTGCTGTCTCCGATGCCAAGGGCCACAGTCCAAGCGGCCAATTGTTGGCAGATCGACCCTGTTTCGCCGTCAATTCGTCACTGGAACAGTCTTGGGTAGATCAATGATTCGGAGCTTGATCCTCGCCTGGCTGGCGACCTTCTGTGCCTTTGCCCAACTGCCCGGTCCGACCAATGGGAATACATTGTTGCCCAATGGGTGGAGTATCTCGCCAGTCGGTCGCCACCTCACAACTCCGGACTACGTGCTGGGCCTGTCCCCGTCACCCGATGGGCGCGTGCTGGTGGGCCTCCACAGTGGTTTCAACCCGCATGGCCTCGTGGTGACCCAGCCCGATGGCTCGGCCATTCTCCAAAGAATCCCCCTGCGCTCCTCGTGGATGGGTTTGGCGTGGAGCACAGATGGTGGGCGCCTCTTTGTCTCGGGTGGCAATGCCGGCGGCGGCAAGAAGCCGGAGGTTGCACCGATTTACGTTTTTGAATACCGCGATGGTCGGCTGAGCGGATCGCCCGTGGCCCAATTTACCAATGGACTGCCTGCCGCATCCATCTACTGGGCTGGTTTGGCGCACCATCCGTCCCGGCCTGTCTTGTATGCTGCCAATCGGGGCACCGGAAGTGAGCCAGGCCATGTGGTGGCTTTTGATTCCCGCGATGGCAAGGTTCTGGGGCAGGTCGAGGTGGAGGTTACTCCGTGCGACCTCCAATTGAGTTCAGATGGCGGCACAGTGTTCGTCTCCAATTGGTCCAGCCGCTCGGTGAGTGTCATCGACACGGCCACCTTGAAGGTCAAGGCCACCATCCAGGTCGGCACCAATCCCAACGATTTGCTGCTCGCCCGAGATGGCCGCCTCTACGTGGCCTGCGGCAATGAGAACTCCGTCGTGGTGATCGACACCCAGGAGCTGCGGTCGATCGAGACACTCCGCACTTCCATCCATCCGCGTGCGCCCGTGGGCTCAACGCCCAATGCCTTGGCGCTGGATCCGTCCCAGCGCCTGTTGTTTGTGGCCAATGCCGATAATCACTGTGTGGCGGTGATCCATGTCGGCGAACGGGAAGAGAGCCACATTCTCGGGTTCATTCCCACGACTTGGTATCCGTCGTCGCTCTCTATCTCCAAAGACGGGAAGTTCCTGCACATCGGCTCCTCCAAGGGACTCGGGGGTTATTCCAACGTCCGAGGCCCCTTGTCGCCCTTGAGCAAGGATGGCAACGCCGAAGGGTTGGGATCGGTCAAGTCGCTTCAGCAGGGCAGCATCACTGCGCTCCCGCTGGCCAATCTCCGCAGCAAGATCCGCGGCTACACCCGGAAGGTCATCGCCAACACTCCCTACCACGATGCGCTCCTGAGTGCGGCCAAGCCGCCCGTGGTTCGAGGAACCATCCTGCCCAATCGGGTGGGGGTGGGTTCTCCGATCAAGCATGTCATTTACATCATCAAGGAGAACCGCACCTACGATCAGGTTTTTGGGGACTTGCCACAGGGCAACGGCGATCCGCGACTCACCATTTTCGGACGTTCGGTGACGCCCAACCAGCACCGTTTGGCCGAAGAATTTCTCCTTTTCGATAATTTGTACTGTGATGCCGAGGTCAGTGTGGATGGTCATTCTTGGTCCAACGCGGGCTATGCCACCGATTTCAATGAAAAGCTGTGGCCCCCCAATTATGGCGGTATTAGCAAGGCCTCGTCGGCTCCGGCTCAAGTGCCTTCGTCGGGTCACATTTGGGATCTGGCTCGGCGCAAAGGACTTACCTATCGCTCCTATGGCGAATACGCTGCCCGCACCAGTGAAGGGGGCCAGATGGACGCGGCCCCAGGGGTCGAGGGATTGGTGGGTCATGTCAGCCCGAATTTCCGGAAAACGGGCATGCGGGATACGGACAACGTGCGCGTCTTCAACGCCGAGTTCGATGGCTTCGTCGAGAACTACTCGTCGACCGATCCGAAGCGGCGTTTGCCCAACTTTGTGGTGATGAGCCTGGGTGAAGATCACACGCAAGGCACCCGGGTCGGTGCGCCCACCCCGGTGGCGGCTGTTGCCAACAACGACTGGGCGGTCGGCCAACTGGTCGATCGCGTCAGCCACAGCCCCTACTGGAAAGAGACGGCGATCTTCATCATCGAAGACGATGCGCAAAATGGTTCTGACCACGTCGATGCCCGTCGCACCATTGGTCTCGTTTTGAGCCCGTACAGCCGGCGCCGTGTGGTCGACAGCACCCTGTACACCACAAGTTCCATGCTGCGCAGCATGGAGTTGTTGCTGGGTCTGCCGCCCATGACTCAATTCGATGCGGCGGCCGCTCCGATGTACGCCGCCTTCGAGGGAGGTTTGGACCTCACGCCCTTCACCCAGTTGGCTCCGCAGGTCGATGTCGACGCCCGCAACGTCAAGGGCGCCCCTGGCTCGGCCGAGTCGGCGCTCATGGATTTTTCGGACTACGACCTCACGCCCATGCTGGCTCTCAATGAAATTCTCTGGAAGAGCGTGAAGGGCGAAGGTGTTCCGATGCCGCTGCCGATCCGGGCGTTCCACGTCCGTCCCTGAGCGGGCGGTTGGTCTGGGTCTGGAAAGCGTTTGCCGATCGGACCCAAGGTGCCCCGTGAATCGGTTCAAGTCGGGGGGTTATCGGTCTGGGCCGCCGTGCTTCAACCGAATCTCCCCGAGGTCGGGGATAATTTCTTTACGGGTGATCCGCCCACCCGGCCATCGGACCCAGACTTCTAAACAAAGCTCCGGGAGTGTCATCACCACGGTGGCGGCGTTCTGGGAGTAGTGTCCGCTGCCGCCGTGGATTTCCGACATGGGACCGAAGCCACTGCGCCCCCGCAGTCGCACCTGAGCGCCCACCCCGTCGGGGTTCCCTGTCCCTCCTTCGAGGACGACCCGCAGGCCCGGTCGGGACTGGTGGTTTCGAAACAGCATCAGGGGTCCTTCACGCTGTCCGGCGGCCACGTCCCAGCGACCGTCGTGGTCGTAGTCCGCCAAGGCTAGGCCCCGTCCCTCGCCGGGAATCCGCAGCCCGCTCTCATCGGCTGACAGGGCCCGGAAGGTGCCGCGGCCCTCACCCAGGCAGAGCAACCCCAACCCGGCATGGTGACCACCGATGTCAGAGTCCGTGGGCCAGGAACCGTGGTTGAGTAGCAAATCGATTCGACCATCCCCATCCAGGTCGCCGGCCGCCAATCCGTAAACTGGGGCGAATTGGGCTTCGATGGGCAATGCATGGGCCTCCCACGATGAACCTCGATTGAGGAACACCATGGAATCAAGAGTCGTGATCTCGAGCGATTTCATGCTTCGGAAACTCTCGGCCAGGATGTCTTCAAGCCGGGCCCGGCCATAGTCCTCGGCCCGGCGGAATCGCTGCAGCACGGATGGAAAGGCCATTCCCAGTTCATCCAAAGTCAACCATGGCACCAGATGCCCCGACGCCGGGTCTCGATGCGCCTCGATGGACTCCACTGAACCGTCTCCGCGAATGTCGCCAAAGAAGAGTTGGAGGGGATTCTCGGTCGAGGCGTTCCAGCGGTGGTTCCGTCCCCGGTTGCCCAAGGCCAGATCCATGCGGCCGTCGCCATCGAAGTCTCCGGCGGCAATTCCGGTCCATAATCCAGAGAATTCCTTGAGGTTCCATTCAGCTGAGTTGCTTTCCAGGCGCCCGCGACGATTTTTGAAGATCGCTGGCGCAGCCCACTCGCGGGCGAGGGCCAGTTCCGGAAATCCATCCCCGTCGAGGTCGGACCACACGGCGCCATTCACCAAACCCACCCCCTTTAGCAGGCCGTCGTAACCCGTGGCGGGAGTCCACTGGCCGTTCTCATTAATAAAAAGGAGCGATGCGGTCGCCTCCGGATAACGGCCTGGGACCGCCGTTCCGCCGACGAAAAGATCGAGATCGCCGTCCCCATCCACATCGCCGAGGGCCATGGGGCCGGAATGGGCTGGCAATTTTGAAGGCCCCGTTGGCGTCGGCCAGCCCAACAGGCCGGGCGTCCTAGATCGTAATCCTTCGTCGTTGGGCGTGGAAACTGCCTGAAAACCACCGTTGCCGAGGTTGCGAAAAAGGGCGTGTGCAGCCCGGTTTCCTGCTCCGATGATCAGGTCTTCCCAGCCATCCCGGTCCCAATCAAACCAACCGACCCCCGGTGCCGGGTTGTCCGAACGGCGGGGCATCAGCAACTGAGCGGATTCTTGTTGGGGAGAGTCGGCCTGATGGGTCCAACCCTGCGTCAGGTGCACTTCCCGAAGAAGGGGTTCTGGAGGTGGCTTGATCATGGGGCGTGCCGGTGCAGGGCCGGCCGGTTCTTCGAGTTCAACGAGGGAATTGGGCTGCGCCTGATCGAATCGCGTTCGGTGCCCGCTGGGCCAATGGACCTCGAGCTTCAAACGGTTGGTTGGGCTGCCAGCAGCGAAAACCAGTAAAGCCTCGTCTGCAGAAAGGTATTTGCCGCCGCAGGTGATCGACTGGCTCTGAGAGACGGGTCCTCCCAGGCAGAAGACCTTGGCGCCAATACCCTGGCTGTTGCCCATCCGCCCTTTCAGCCGCACTGCCAGGCGAGTTGCGATTGAATCGTTGCGTAACAAGACTGCCGGTCCGTCGAGTTGGTTGAGCACCACATCGAGGTCGCCGTCGCCATCGAGGTCGGCCACAGCCATTCCAGGGCAGATTCCTGCCACATCAAACCCCCAGGCTCGGCCCACCTCTTCGAATCCCAATCGGCCTGTGTTTCGGAATGCGCAGTTCGGTGTGTCCAATCGGGGGAATCGGGCCCTCAGTTGGAGTCTCTCCAAGCGGGAAAGGCGCCGATCGCTTTTTAGGTTCTCCACCTCTCGCAGGAAGTCCACGTTCTGGGCGTCCCGCAAATTGCCGTTGGAGACCAGAAGGTCCTCGTAGCCGTCCAGATCCACGTCGAGAAACCGAGGAGTCCACGACCACTCCGAGGCCTGCACACCGGCCAGTTGGCCGATCTCGGCGTAGGATCCGTCACCTCGGTTGAGCAGCAGGGTGTTGCGCATCACCTGGGCGCGGCCGGAATTGCCTTCGACCATCGGAGCCTTGCCGCTGCCGGTTTGTACCTGACGCCGGCGGTGATCGCGGCTGAGCATGTCGAGGACGAGAATGTCGTCGTCGCCATCCCGGTCGATGTCCGCGACGTCGACCCCCATCGAGAATCGGCTCGTGGTCCGAATGGCCGCGTCTGGGATGGACCTGAACCGTCCATCGCCACGGTTCATCCACACCCGATCCGGTGACGCGAAGTCGTTGCAAACATAGAGATCGGGACTGCCGTCCCCGTCGAGATCGCGCAAAAGACCGCAAAGTCCCCAATCAAAAGGAACTGCCGAGGGTCGGCCTTGTGTATCGACGAAGTCCCCTTGATCCCAGGGCACCCGGCTGAAGACACCGCGACCGTTGTTCCGGTACAACACATCGGGTTGGCCGTGCTCGACGATTCCAGTGGATGGATCAAAGCTGAATCGGCCCACCAAGTCGGGCTCGGTCACCGGGCGTTCGTTGACGGCGGTGATGATCGTAGCTGCGCCCTCGCGCTTCAGGCGGAAGCGGGTATCGGGTTCATCGCGCAGCGTGGTGCTCCGGTAATTGGCCACGTAGAGGTCGATGTCGCCGTCCCGGTCGATGTCGCCTAGGGAGACCGACATGGCACCCGAGGCCCTGTTCAGCCCGGCTTGCTCGGTGGTATCCCGAAATTGGCCGTGTCCATCATTGACGAAGAGTCGAGTGCCGAAGCCGATCGTATTGACCACCAGATCCAGATCGCTGTCACCGTCGACATCGGCTAGGGCCACTCCGGTGGTTGGTAGCCCACTGCAGCTCACGCCCGCGGTGGTCGCGATGTCGACGAATCGCCAATCCCCGAGGTTGCGATAGAGGCGATTTCCGCCCTCGATGCTCCCGAAGTAGAGATCGCAACGTCCGTCCCCGTCGATGTCGCCGGCCGCGACACCAGAGCCATTGTGGAAAATCTGGTTGGTGATGGCCCGCATCCCGTCGAGCGAGTTGGTGAACAGAACCCCGCTGCGTGCCGAGGGGACTGTTTTGAACCCTGTGCCGCCTTCTGTAGGTACGACCAGTTGCCGTTGCCGCCCTTCTGGAATTGCTTGCCAAGTCCGAGCCTCGAGCCCCGACGTGCCCAGCATCCAAAACACCCAGAGCGTTTGCCAAATCATCGGGTGAATGGTTCGAGGGCACTTCATGGGAATGCGGTTGAATGGTGAATTCGAAATCCGGAAAGCGTCGAAGGCGCAACCCTCGCGACGCAAGAAGGGCCGGGGTGGATGCCCCGGCCCTCGTACTAACGGACACCGTCCTGATTCAAAGGAACCAATCAGGGTTTGCGCAACCGGAAGAACCGGCTGGCCGAATCAGCAGGGATGCTGACGGAGTTGCCGGAGACTCCAGTCACGTTCGACCACACCGACTGTGTGAGCGAGGTGGCCGATTCCAGCACGTAGCCGGTGACCGAGCTCGGCCACGAGATGAGGTACTGGGCACCTGCGGTCTTGACCGAGAGGACCGGCGCGGTCGTGGGAACGACGGCCGTGGGGGTGAGCGGGGTGACGAAGTCAACCCAGGCGAAGTAGAAGTTCGCGTCCCGCAGTGACACACTGCCGGGCGTGGCATCGGCAGCGGGATTCAAGGCACGGGCCTCGACCACGAAGCCATCGGCGGTCGCCTCATAGGCCAACGTGGTGTTGTCCACGAGGCTGGCGTTGGAGGGATGCTGTCCCACGGATTGCAGGATGAGCATGCCATCCTTGCCGCTCTTACCCGGAATCTGGAGGCGGTACTTGCCGGCTGCCAGTCGGGTTGAGGTGAATTGCCCGGCCTTGCGAGTGGCCGAACCGTTGGATCCGGCGATTTCGCCGCCAATCAGGTTGCCAGCACTCAAGGGGATGTAGAGGAAGGAGAACTCGCACTTGTCACTGGCTGCGTAGGTTGCGGGATCTTGTTTGTTCTCTTCGACCGAGCGGACGGCCACGGTCCAACCCTTGGCGTCAGCGGTTGGCGCGCAGTTGACCTGGGGACCTCTGGTGGTGCCGTCGTCGTTGCCGGTCAGGAACAGCAAGCCGTCGTTCTTCGAGTTCACCTCAGGCAAGGTGAACGTGGCCAGACCACCGAAGGTCTCGCCGCCCAAGTCTTCCCAGCGGAGGAGTGCCGCGGAGATTTGACGGTCGATGACGAACGAACCTTCGCCCGCAGCGGCGCTGTGCGAGAAGGCTCGGCTCCAGCGGCCCTTGGCACCTCCGGAAGCGTCGGCGAAATAACCCGCCTTCCATCCCTGCGAGTAGGGGAACCAGGCCACCGAGTTGTCGAAGCACGCGCGCTGGAAACCGCCGGCGCTATTTGCCTGGGCGTTGGGGTGGGCAGCTGTGTCAGCCAGCTTGGCCATACGCAGATAGAAGTCGCCGCCCCCGAAGGATCCGTCGTCCATGTTGAAGTGGCGGGTGCTCGAGTAGTCCACCGCCATGAAGGCGTGGGCGTAGAACGGAGCCGCACCGTCATTCCATTGAAGCGATCCCACCTTGCGGGTGGAGGTCACCAGAACGCCGTGCTTCGGTGATGGGAACCAAGATTGCGCCGAGGGCACGCTGGCTTCGGGTGCCCCATAACGCTGGCGGGTGGGGTTCGAATAAGGCCCGAGGTTCTCCTGGGCTGCTGTTGCATCGCGCACGCCGATACCGAAGTCCAGGGCGCCGGCCGCATAACGGGCGATGCTGAAGGGCAGGGGCCCTTGTTCTCCGTTGATGCTCAAGAGCAAGTCACGGGAAATGGATCCGAAACCGCCCGTGTTCCAAACGATTGGGCCGCTCTGGGTCTTATCGGCGGTGTAGCCAATGCCGTCGGTTGGGAGGCTGACGTGCCAGTTCACGGCCGTCACCGTGCCGTCAGGGTAGGTACCGGGAGAATTGGTGCCGGCTGGCGCGCCGGCGACCGTCGCCGCGGGAGGCAGCGGAGTATTCCCGAAGCTCTTGAACGTGGCCCTGACGCGGTTGGCCGCATCCTCGTTGGAGCCGATGTGTGCCACTGCGCCCAGACCGACATGGACATTGGTCGGGAAGCTGTCCATTTGGTACTCGGCGATGACTTTCCATTGGATGCCGTCGGTGGAAACGAAGGTTCGGAACAAATTGCGCTCGCGGCGGGCTCGGAGCCAGAGGGGGAACAAGTCGCCGTCATTCGGGCGGTAAGTACCCTCACCGGGACCGGAATCCACCTTGATGGAGCCGCTCGGAGGATCATCAGTGCCGCCGTCCTGGACCGGGCGGAAAATCGTCTCCACGTAATTGGCGCCCGCGATGGGAGTGGCGTTCAGTTGGATGTTCGGGCTGCCCGGAGTGAGATTGGCCCGGATGTGCAAGGCGCCCTTGGCGCTCTTCTGAGTCGATGCTGCATCGTCGGCTTCGACCGAAAGCACTTGGACGCGCACGTCGAAGTCACCGCTCCGCTGCTGGTGCAAGAAGGAGAAGGAGTCGGCATTGTCCCAAGTGTCACCGCCTCCAGCCGTGAGGGTGAACGATCCGTCGGCGTTGGTGACCACGGTCGAGACCACCTTGTTGTTGATGTCCAGCAAGGCGAACGGCTTGGCCGGTTCGGACGGAGTGTTGGTGCTCGAAGCAGCGCCGGCGTAGAGACCGAAGTCGTCGATACCCCAGTACCAGCTGTCGGTGCCGGCTTGAATGAAGCGGAAGCGCACCTTGGATTGGTTGTCGGCACCGCTCACTCGGAAGAGCTCGTAGCGCTTGGACTCGAAGCGGTTGTCATTGACGCGGCCCTGGATGAACGGGGCCAAGCTGGCGGTGATCGGAGCACCGATGAAGGCACCGTAGGTGCCGCCGATGACAGTTCCAGCGTCGTCGGTGTAGTTGGCCACGTCGCCGTGTTCCTTGTTAAGGGTCGCCTCGGCGTCCAAGGATCCGTCCTCTGCTTTGACCAGGTCCGCTTCATCGATGAGGTAAACCAACGGCAGCCAATCGGCGCCGCCATTGATGGAGTATTCCAAGGCTCCGATACTGTCCTGGTTCTGCTCCCAGAGGCTCTTGAAGGCCACTTGCACGTTGGTACGACCCGAGAAGTTGTAATCGGGCGTCGTGATGTGCATCACCTGGCTGCGGCCGACCGAGTATCCCGAGGTGCTGAAGAGGAAACGGCCCTTGGCCAGCGGTTCATTCAGGATTTGCCCGTTCACCACGTTGGCCGGATTGGGCACGTTCACGCGTTGGTAGTCCGTCCCCCAGTCAGCGGGGTTTTCCGGATTGTTGTAGGTGACGAAGCTGCCGTTGAACCGCGAGGTCTCCACGGTGGTCCAATCGGCATACGCCGCGGAGCCGAGGTTGCCGAAGTCGAGCTCGGGGTTGACGATCTCGACGTAGGACTTGCGCGTCCAACCGGCAGGCACCTGTCCCTCGGCAATTGCATCGAAGTTCTCGAACACCAAAGGTGTGGGCAGTTCGATGTTGCGGTAGTTGGCCACCTGGAACGCATTGGTGACGTTGAAGGTCTTGGCCGGGACACTGGTGTCCGAGAAGGACAGCACATAGACGTTCGACGAGGCCGGGGCCAGCAGCACTGCGTTGGTGAAGGTCACCGAGGCTTGCTGGGCGGTGCCGGTCACCGTCGCGGTCACAGGCTTGTTGTTCAGCGAGAGGCGGATGGACGCCAGTGCCACTCCATTGGTCAATTCGGCCCGGTAAGCGGCGTTGGGCGCCACTCCGGTCGCGTCGGCAGCCGGGCTCGTGGAGACCACGCTCGCCCCGCTGACGATCGGCACGGCCACGGTGATGGGCTCACTGGCGAGGATCGTGTATCCGTCGTTCTCCAGCAGGTAGGCCCGGTACTTGCCAGTGGCGGTGAGGCCGTTTTGGAAGGTGATCAAACCGCTGGCCTTGCCTGCATTGCCCGCCTGAGTTCCATCCACGTAGTTCCAAATGGTCGAGCCGGTCGAGCCCGGGGTCACTCCTTCGGGATAGACGCCGATCCAGTCCTTCGGGTTGGCGGGACCGTTGGTGAATCCGACGTTGATGGTCTGGCCGGGGGCGTACCGGTTGGCGGAGGGCCGGACCGCCGGAGCTGTCGGCGCGAGGACATTGAAGGAGACGTTGGTCACTACGGTGTAGCCGTCATTGACCAAGAGGTAGGCGGTCCAGACGCCGGCGAGGTTCAGGCCTGAGCCGAAGGTCATGGAGCCCTCACGGAGACCGGCCCCCGCAGTGCGCGTGCCGTTGACGTAGTTCCAAATGGTCGATCCGGTCGATCCGGGCGTCACGCCTTCGGGATAGACGCCGATCCAGTCCTTGGAATTGCCAGGACCTCCGGCGAAGGAGACCGAGATGGCCTCGCCCGGGAAGTAGTTCTCAAGGCTGGTGACGACGGATTGCGCGGTGAGGGCTTGGCTGCCGAGCAGGCAGGCCAGGAGCGCGGCCTTCGGGAGTCGCCCAGGTTGCGGGCAACGGGAGGATGGGGATGGTTTCATGGGTTCAATAGGTTCAAGTTAGGTTCAGAGTTCAGGCGTTTAGGAGTTCAGGGTGAGGTTGGTTCACAGGGAAGATGGGGGGTGAGATCGGGAGTTCGTGATCGCGGAACTTCAAGGGGTGCAGACCACCGGCGTGATGCCGTCGGGTCCGGGTTGGGCCCATTCTGTGACGATCCGCCCGCCGGCCTCAGAGGCGATCGGCACCCACTCGGTGTCGTTGGTCCGGCGCACCCAACGGTGTGCCTGGGCTTCCGAGCGTGGGATCGTGGGGGCGGGGCCTCCCTGCCGGGCCTGCTCCATCTGCCGCTGCAATTCGGGCGAGTAGCGCTCGAGGTAGGCCACACGCCACGACGAGCGCTCCTCGGGCTTGCCGCTCACCGAGACGATCACCGCGCGGTAGCCGTCGGCATCGGGTCCGTCGACGCCGACGACCGGGGGGATGGCGTCGATGGGGCCCTCGAAGAGCCGCCCGGCGCTCAGGTCGTAGAAGAATCCGCGGGGGCCCGCCCCATCGGTCGACCAGGTCCGGTACAGCAGCACCAAGGCCGCACCCGCCGCCACAGCGGCCCCGACGAGCCGAAGATTTTTCGGAGTGGTCATGGGCGTTTCAGTGGGGATCGGCCTTGGCCGACCACCAGCACTCGTTGGTGTTGCAAGGGATCCGGCCCGGTTCGAGCGAGCGCGCACTTCCGTCGGCGAAGACGTAGTTCGAACGGCGCTGGTGTCGCACCGCTCCCTTGTCGCCTTGAGCCAGTCGGTTGAAGCCCGGTTGGTTGGCGTCGCCCAGTTCCTTCCAGATCCACCAGCGGTCCGAGGGCCACACCCCGTACACGTCGCTGTGGCCGTCTCCGAAGAGGATCAATTGCGAGGCCGCCTGCACCATCCCCCACCGGCAGAGGTTGTTTTCGTAGCCGGCTGGACGGCCGAAGGGCGGCTGGGCCCCGCCCGAGAGCCAGTGGACGTTGACCGCTCCCAGGCCGCTGGGGATTTCGATCTCACCGGGGACCAACTGACCCAGTACCCAGAGGCTGGGCCTGGAGGTCGGACGGCTTCTGGCGCTGGCGTAGACCTCGTTCTTCTCGGCCGGGCAGTCGTAGACCCTCGGGTTCTGGCCGACATTGGGGTAGAGGTAGGCCCGCCAGCTCGATTCGCCGTTGGGGATGCGCGCCTGGATTGGTGGAAACCCGTCGCCGTTGTCGTTGGTGTAGAGGTGGAGGGCTACGCCGAGCTGGCGCAGGTGGTTCAGGCAGGCGATGCCCTGGGCCTTGGCCTTCGCGCCCGACAAGGCTGGCAAAAGCATCGATGCCAAGATCGCGATGATGGCGATGACCACCAGCAACTCGATCAATGTGAACGCCAAACAGGGACCCTGGATGGTCGGTTTCCTGTTTCGGGTGTGGCGATGACTCACCCGTGAAAACTACCCCTGTTCGGCTCCACAATTCATCTGAAGCTGTTGTGAGGATTGAGTGACGGAATTGTGTCCTGATCCCCCCGGCGCCAGCGCCTCCGGGGAATGACGGCACGAAAAAGGCCGGGAGGCGTTGACCTTTGTGGATCACGTTTCCCGGCCTGTCAGGCCTGTCAGGCTTTCAAGCCTGTGGCGGGCCGACTACGAGCAACCGAGGCTCTCGCCGCAGTTGAGGCACTTGTAGCAGGCGCCGTTGCGCACCGCGATATGCCCGCACTTCGGACACGGCGGCGCGTCCTTCTGGTTCTGGATGGTCGCCGTCAGGGAGGCGGCGATCAGGTGGCCGGCGGCCGCAGCGGAGGCGATGCCTTCGCTGGTGGTCGCGGTGGCGCTGACCTTGAGCATGAGCGATGCCTCGGCTTCGTCAGCCAAGGGCAGGTCACTGACCGGTCGGTTTATCTTTTTTTTTAGATCTGCGGCCACGCTCGGCATCGGGAGTTCGGCTTGTCCGGCATTGGGCGAGTTGGACTCGCGGTAGCCCGGGACGAACTGGCAGGCCATCCATCGGAACACGTAGTCGATGATGGAGCTGGCCTGACGAATGTCCGGGTTGCGGGTGAAGCCACTGGGCTCGAAGCGCTGGTGGGCGAACTTCTTGACCAGAGCCTCGAGCGGCACGCCGTACTGCAGCGACATGCTGGTGAGGGCACCGACGGAGTCCATGAGACCGCCGATGGTGGATCCTTCCTTGGCCATGGTGACAAACAGTTCGCCCGGCTGGCCGTTGTCGAAGAGACCCACCGTCAGGTAGCCCTCGTGTCCGGCGACGTCGAACTTGTGGTTCACGGCCATGCGGGTGTCGGGCAGACGGCGGCGAATCGGGTGTTGGGCGCTTTCGCGCAGTGCACCTAGTTCGGTCTCCAATTGGGCGATGCGGCCTTCCAGCGTCTTGACCTGCTCGGGCGTTCCGGCCGCGTCGGACTTGTCGCCACCCTCGGTGGTGCGCTTGGTGTTGAGCGGTTGCGAGCGCTTGGATCCATCGCGGTAGATGGCCACGCACTTCAGGCCCATCTTCCAGGCGTCCACGTAGGCGCTTCGGATGTCGGCCGTGGTGGCGTTGTTGGGCATGTTCACCGTCTTGGAGATGGCTCCGGAGATGAACGGTTGGGCGGCACCCATCATGCTCAAGTGAGCCTTGTAGTGGATGCTCCGCTCGCCCTTGAACGGTTTGAAGGCGCAGTCGAAGACCGACAGGTGCTCTGGCTTGAGGCCCGAAGCGATCACGGCGCCGTTTTCGCCGACCACGTCTTCGATGGTGTCGTGGATCTCGATGTGTTTCTCGATCGCGGAGACGGCGCTGGCCGAGTAACCGAGGCGCTGCAAGGCCTCGGGCACGGTACGGTTGACGATCTTGAGCATGCCGCCGCCAGCCAAGAGTTTGTACTTCACCAGGGCGATGTCGGGCTCCACGCCAGTGGTGTCGCAGTCCATGAGGAAGGCGATGGTGCCGGTGGGAGCGAGCACTGTGACTTGAGCGTTGCGGTAACCCACTTCGCGGCCCCGTGCGATGGCGCGGTCCCAGGTGCGGCGGGCTTCGTCCTTGAGGTAGGCGAACTCGCGGCTGGATTGGATACCCTCGACGGCGTCGCGGTGCTGCTGCACTACTCCGAGGGTGCTGGCCACGTTGTCCTTGGCCACCGTCTTGGCAACGCCTCCGCAGGAAGAATCCCGGTAGCCCGGGAAGGCGCCCTGGATGGCCGACATGTCGGCGCTCTGCTCATAGGCGTGACCGGTCATGATGGCCGTGAGGGCGCCGGCCAGGGCGCGGCCCTCGTCGGAGTCGTAGGCCAGGCCGTAGCTCATGATGAGCGAGCCGAGGTTGGCGTAACCGAGACCCAGCGTGCGGAATACGTGGGAATTCTCGGCGATCATCTGGGTCGGATAGCTGGCGTTGTCCACCAGGATCTCCTGCGCTGTGATGTAGATGCGGACCGCTGCCTTGAAGCGCTCGACATCGAATTGCCCGTCGGCCTTCTTGAACTTCATGAGGTTCAGCGAGGCAAGGTTGCAGGCCGTGTTGTTGAGGAACACGTACTCGGAGCAGGGGTTGGTCGAGTGGATCGGCTCGGTGCCCTTGCACGTGTGCCACTTCTGGATGGCGCCGTCGTACTGGAGGCCAGGATCGCCGCAAATCCAGGTGCCCTCGGCGATCTGGTCGAGCATTCGCGAGGCGTCCTTCTTCTCGAGGGGCTTGCCGGTCACGGTAGAGAGCGTCCACCACTCCTTGCCGTCGATCGCCGCCTGCATGAACGAATCGGACACACGCACCGAGAGGTTCTCGTTCTGGTACATCACCGAGCCGTAGGCCTCGCCATTGAACGAGCCATCATAGCCCTGTTCGATGAGGGCCCAGGCCTTCTTCTCTTCCTTGGACTTGGCGGTGATGAACTCCTCCACGTCACCGTGGGTGTCGCGGATGGTGTTCATCTTGGCGGCCCGACGGGTCTTGCCGCCGGACTTCACCACGTTGGCAACCTGGTCGTAGACCTTGAGGAAGCTCATCGGGCCTGACGGACGACCGCCGCCGGAGAGCTTCTCACGGCTGGAGCGGATGGGGGTCAGGTCGGTGCCGGTGCCGGAGCCGTACTTGAAGAGCATGGCCTCCGAGTAGGCCAGTTCCATGATGCTCTCCATGTTGTCCTGGACCGACTGGATGAAGCAGGCACTGGCTTGAGGGTACTCGTACTGGGTGGGGGCGCGGCGGGCCACCTTGGCCTTGCGGTCCCAGAACCAGTTGCCCCGGTCGCTGCCCTTGCCGACCTCGTACTGGTGATAGAGACCCACATTGAACCACACCGGCGAATTGAAAGCCCCGTACTGGTTGACGCACAACCAAGTCAACTCGTCGTAAAACACCTCGCCGTCTTCCTTGCTGAAGTACCCGTCAGCCACACCCCAGTCCGCGATCGTCCGGGTCACCCGATGGATGAGCTGCTTGACCGATTTCTCCCGCTCCGCCTTGGCCGGATCCCCGTAGAAGTACTTCGAGCAGACCACCTTGGTGGCCAGAACGGACCAGTTCTTCGGAACCTCGACCCCTTCCTGCTTGAAGATGGTCTTGCCGGAATCATCGGTGATTTCGGCGGTGCGGCGGTCCCATTCGATCTGGTCGAAGGGTTTGACCCTGGCATCGCTGAAAACCCGTTGGAGGGGCAGCTTGCGGGTTGAGGAACCCTTGGACGAAGCCTTGGTAGAGGAGCCTCGGGGGTTGGACTTGGTCTTTGCCGACCGGCGGGTGGAAGCCGGGGCCGATGAAACGACGGAATCGCGGGCGTCGAGCATGGGCTATATGGGGTATTCTGGGATTGACTCTCGGGTTGGGTGTCTTCGTTTGGCTCGAGTCACTCCCACTCAGGGTGACCCGGCCCACTGAAAACGGCTGATTTGAATCAAAAATCGGGTTTTCTCTGATTGTTTTCGACTCAACAGGTTGGGGCAAAAGGAAAAGGTACCCCCATATCTTGTGGTTACAAGTCGGTTCTCTACAAAAAACCACGTTTCCGTTAAATCCGAGAAAACTTCTCAAAATTGACATTTGTAAACAGGGCTGGATCCGACCCTCAGGCCCCTCAATCGGCCGAATTTGCCTTGGGGTGCAACCCTGTCTGGAGTGGGCCGCGATGTGGGTCCTTTGCAATGTGTATCAGAGTCCCCTTGTCCGGAAGAAAAGCCGATGTGCTCCAAGGGCTGATTGCTCAGCCTGTTTCCCGGCTTTGCCGAAGGCTTCCGACGCGGTAGGTTCTCCAGCGACCGATATGATCCGCTCGTTCGCCTTCACCACCACCGGTCGGCTCCATTCCCGGGACATTGACTTGTTCCTGATGCCGACCCTCCTGGCGGACACCAATCTCTTCCTGTGGGTGGATCTGGAGGACGCCACCCCGGAAGACACCCGCAAGCTCTTGGAGGGCGTGTTCCATTTCCATCCGCTCTCGGTGGAGGACTGCATCAATGTGAGTCCGTCACCTAAGGTCGAGACCTACGAACCCAAGGAGGATGACCGCTTCAATCCCTACTTGTTCATGGTCATCCACGCGGTGGACTACAGCCGCAAGGACGGGGCCTTCGCCACCAGCGAGCTGAACTTCTTCCTCGGGAAGAACTTCCTGGTGACCTACCACATGGTGCCGCTGAGGAGCATTTCCGTGATCGAGGAACGTTGCCTGCGCAGCACGGTCCACGTGGCGCGCGCGCCCGATCGCGTGGCCCACGCGCTGCTGGATTCGTTGGTCGACAACTACAAGCCGGCCCTCGAGGAGTTGAGCATGGAGATCGCCGACCTCGAGACCGAGGTGCTGGAACGTCCCGATCCGGCCACGCTGCAGCAAATCCTCAAGGTGAAGAAAGAGGTGCTGCACCTGCGCCAGATCATCGGCCCGCAACGCGAGGTGCTGCAGCGCTTCGCCCGGGGCGAGTTCAAGCTCATCCGCGCCCATCTGGTGCCCTACTACCGCGACGTGTACGACGGGCTCTTCCACATCGGCGAACTGGCCCATGGGTACATGGATTCCCTCTCGGGCATTCTCCAGATCTACCTGAACATGTCGGCCAACCGCACCAGCGAGATCGTCAAGGTGCTCACCATGATCACCATCATCACGACGCCGATGACGCTCATCGCCTCGTGGTACGGCATGAACTTCAAGGCAATGCCCGAGATCGATCAACCGCATGGCTACGCCTTCGCCATCGTGCTGACGCTCATCACCACCGGGCTGACCTTCATCTACTTCCGGCAAAAGCGATGGCTCTGAACCGACGCAACCGGGTCAAATCCGGCTTCCTGGACAAGGCTCTGGGGCGTCTCGGACGCTACGATCCCAGCGGTCTCCAGAGCGTCGTCCAGCGGTTGGCCCAGGAACGCGAGTTCCTCGAGAGCCTCTTCAACACCATCGACTCGGGCATCATCGTCACCAACGAACAGGGGTGCATGGTGTACTTCAACCTCATGGCCTCCCGCATGCTGGGCATCCCGCCGGAGACCGCCGAGGAAGAGCCGGTCACGCGCTACTTGCCTGATTTGGATTGGGCGCACATTTCCAGCCTCGATCAGGCCGGCGGCCACGGCATGTTCCGCACCGAATTCGAGGTGGAATACCCGAGGCCCCGGCTCATCCGCCTGCATGTCCGCCCCTTGGACGGCGCGGCTCCGGGAAGCTCCGGCGTCGTGTTGGTGCTCAACGATGCGACCGAGGCACGTCGGGCCACCTCCGAGGCGGTGGAGGCCGAGCGGGTGCACGCCCTGACCTTGCTGGCCGGCAGTCTGGCCCATGAAATCGGCAATCCCCTCAATGCCCTGCACATCCACCTCCAGCTCATGGCCCGCGAGGTGCGCAAGCTGCAGCGCATCGAGGGAGTGCCGGAGCTGAAGGAGGCGGTGGATCGGCTCGACGGCTTCCTGGGCGTGGCGACCGGCGAGATCGACCGGCTCGACTACATCATCACCGAGTTCCTCCAGGCCCTTCGACCGTCGGTGCCCAAGCTTCAGGCCGGTTCTCTCAACGACACCGGTGTGGAGACTCTGGCGTTGCTCCGCCCGGAGCTGGAAGACCGCGGGCTGACGGTGGTCACCGAACTGGCCTCAGGACTGCCGCCGGTGCTCTTTGATCCAGCCCAGCTCAAGCAGGTGCTCGTCAACCTCATCAAGAATGCCATGCAGGCCATGCCGCCGCAGGGAACGCTCACCGTGCGCAGCGGTGCCACGCCGGAGGCAGTATGGATGGCGGTGAGCGACACCGGGCCCGGCATCCCGCCGGAGCAGTTGAACCGCATCTTCGAGCCGTTCTACACCACCAAGAACAAAGGCACGGGCCTGGGCTTGCTCATTGTCCAGCGCATCATCCGCGACCACGGCGGCCGCATCGAACTCGAGAGCACCGTGGGCAAGGGCACCACCTTCAAGCTCTGGCTGCCCCTGCGGGACCGCCGCCCGCGCATGATCGCCTCGAGCACCTCATCAACCTGATCGATCCGAGGCGGGTCACGGAGTGGAGCATCCGGGGATGGGGCGTTCCCAAGAAAAAGCCGGCATCCCTGGGAAGGGAATGCCGGCTTCTGTTTTGACCGGTGGGTTCAGCGGAAGGCGACGATCGCATTCCCCAGCTTGTGGATGGTTCCGATGATCTCCGAGCGCATCTCCGCGCCGTCGGCGGCATTGAGGGTGAACTTCACACTGAATTGATCGGCCTTGGTGAGACCGTCGATGGCCAGGAAGACGCTCTTGCCGTCCGCCGACAAGGTCGCTGACGTCACCTCCAACTTGTCATGCCCGTCCTTGCCGGGGTTCTTGATCGACAGTTCCGGGGAGCCGTATCCGCCGCTGTAGCGGTAGTTCCACAGTTCCACCGAGTAGTTGGCCGCATCCTTGGCGACCTCGGGCTTGAGCGGGGTGCTGAAGGTGATTTTCAGCCCATTCTTGGCCGCGTGGGCATTGAGCGCAGTATGAACCGGTTTGCCGGTGTAGCGGACACGGAAGAACCCGCCATCGCGGGTCGCCGCGTTCTGCCAGCCCTTGAGCCCCGCCAGATAGAGTTGGCCGTCCGTGGGGTTGAAGCGTCCACGCATGATGCCGCTCTGGAACTTGAGCCCGAAGGGCACCAGCGAGGCCTGGGTGGTACCACCAACTTTGTCCATGCCCACGCCATACAGCAGGCACTTGCCGTAGCTCATGAACAGCGGTGAACCCTTCCAGGGTCCCCACTTGTCGCTGGTGACATACACCTGACCACCGCTCGAGTTGTCCCAGCGCATGGGCAACCAGGCGATGGGCTCGTCATAGCCGGTAGGAACGGGCATGGCGCTGTCCCAGCCCTTGAGCTTGTTGGCTTTGCGGGCTTCGGGATCGCTCGGATTGACGCGGATCTCGCGACCATCCGGATACTTCAGGGTGAGTTCACGCTGGGCGGCCGGAACCATGCCCATGAAGGCGCCGGGTCGGACCAGGTTCAGCTTCGAGGAGGGCATCCAATGGCCTTGGTTGTCGCCCACCAGCACCGTGTCGTCGGGTCCGACGGTCATGCCGTTCGGAGCGCGCAGGCCGGTCGCGAAAACCTCCATCTGCTTTCCATCGGGCGACACCTTGAGGATGGTGCCCTGATGGGGTGAAGTCACACTGGGTTCCCACGGGGCGCCCTTGGCGTAGTAGAAGTTGCCCTTCGAGTCGGTGTGCAAATCGAGGACGAACTCGTGGTAGTTGGGCGTGACGACCGTGTCGTTGTTGAAGTTCTCGTACAAGTCGGCCTCGCCGTCCTTGTTGAGGTCTTTCAGCCGGGTGATTTGGTCGCGGCCGGCCACGTAAATTTCTCCCTTAACGACCTTCAGCCCGAGCGGTTGGAACAAACCGGTGGCGAAGCGCTTCCAGGTGAGCTTCTCGAGCGTCTCGTCGATGCCCGAGACGATCCACACGTCGCCGTGGAAGGTGCAAACCGCCGCCCGTCCGTCGGGGAGGAAGTCGAAGCCCCCAAGGAAGGTGCTCACCCGGTACGGATTCGGGAAGGGCTCGGTGATGGTGTCCACCACGTAGGTGCCGTCGCCACCGCCGGTGTTGAGCTTGCCCTGGGTGGAGACCGTCTCCGTCCAGTGGGCCGGACCGCCCTGGGTCAGCTTGCGGAGGTCAGCAGCCTTGCCGGCCAGCTGGGGCAGGTCGGCGGTGCCGGCGCCCTTCGAGGCGTTTCCGGAGGTGATCGCGATGCGGAAGGCGGCTCCAGCGCGGGCCTTGGTCAGCGTGAAGACCACCTGGCCGTCGCGCACCTGCAGGGCCCCTGGCACGCCCTCGTCAACCGTCACTGCCAGGAACGTGCCTTGTGTGGCATCGCGCAGCACCAACCCGTTGTTTCCGGACCTGCTTTCCAAGGCACCGGCCGGGGCCTTGGCGATGACGATCTGGCTGCCGCGGAGCGATCCGAGCGTCTGGATTGTGCGCACGATGACCGGCTTGTCGGCGGTGCCTTCGAGCGCGGGGCTTTCCAGCACCTCAGTGCCGCTCACCGTGTACTTCAGCACCACCTGGTTGCCGTGCAGGTAGAGCCCCTCGTAGTGGGCCCAGTCCTTGGGCAGCGGTCCTTGGTGGTCTTTGCGCGCATCGGTCAGGTTGCCGCTGATGTCCGACCAACCCGGACCCATCGCGGTCTCGAACACGATGTTGGTGCCCTTGACCGAGGGAGGCGGCGGCCACTCGATCTTGGTCAGGGTGTTGCCGAATTCGAGGAATTCGCCGGTCCAGGCAACGGACAAGCGCAGCGTGTCGAGGTCATAGACCACGTGGCTGCGTTGATCGGTGCCGAGGTTGATGGCCAGACCCTTCATGGCCGCGGCGACGCCCTTGCCGCGCATGACCGTGCCGGACCAGAACGGTCCGCGCATCGGCCCGGTGGCCGGGGCCTGCGCCACGAGGATCGAGGGCATGAGCGGCAACGTCGCCGCCGCCACAAGGCTCCAGAATGCAGATGACTTCATGGATGAGGATGAATTGAGAACGCCACAAACCGTCCGTCACCCCTTCCCACAACGCAAGGGCTACCGTCAGCCCCAGGATCCTTCGACCCACAAAATCCGGGCAGTGGCGGCGGTGGATGGGGATGTCTTGGGGAGTTCACGAACGCCGCCGAAACTTGCCAGCCGCCGGCCCCGATCAATCGCCTTTCGGGATCGCCATCAGGATCAACACGAAATCAAACCCGCCGTGGACGATGGCGGAGACGGTCGTGTTGGTCTTTTTCCGGATCAGTCCCAGCACCAGCCCGGTGATGAAGACCGAACACAGCGCGTCCCAATGGTATTGATAGGCGTGCATCGCGGTGAAGAAGCAGTTCGAGAGCAGGATGCCGAGGCGGGGTTGCAAGATGCCGCGCACGGCGACTTCTTCTCACAAACCGGCGGTCACTCCGATGATGATGGCCCCCAGGGGAGTGAAGTAGCTCGAGAACAGAGCCTCGACGGCTGAGGCGTCGGTGGTTTTCCAGCCGAAGGCCTGCCACGTCCGCGTGATGCCCAGATCCATCAATTCTCCAAGGCCCAAGAGCAGGGCGGTGAGCAGTACCGCGACCCCCAATTGCAGGATGGAGATCCGCTGCAGGCCCAGGCGTTCGAGTGTCTGGGTGGTGTTGCGACGGATACCCATGCCCACCGCCAGCATCGCACCACCCAGGGTCCAGACCAGGCTGTAGAGGTTGTCACGGAGCATCCCTTCGGCGCCCCGGTTTTGGGTGATTTCCGCGGCGAATTCCGCCGACCGTTGCATTGCCAACAAAATGGGCGGTTCACCGAGGATCAGCAGGGGCATGCAGCAGGACAGCGTCAGCGAGACCGTGGTGCCCAGGGCCAGGAGCCGGACACTCGTCCATTCGGTGGTTCCGCTCAGCCACCTAAACTCCAAAGGTGATTGGTGCAGGATGGGCCGGAAGCCCGGAATTACGCACAGCAACGACAGGCACATCACCAAGAGCACCTCGTAGTTGCCTTGAAGGCTCGGGCTCACGCCGTTTTCGGGCATGGCCCGGAGGCTGATGCCGCCGTTGAACAAGGCCATCAGGATCAGCGTTCCTCCCAATATCAGCCACGACACCTGGCGGGCCCAAGAGCGTTCCAGTCCGAGGTAGGCGGCCATAGCCATCGTGGAGAAGATGCATGTTGTCCAACTGCCCAACAGCATGCGTCCCAATTCTCCGGGGATGAACAAGGCCAGTAGGCTGGCCGCCATGAGTACTCCCAGCGCGATGAAGGCCCAGGGCGAAACCGGATCGGCCATGGGCCTCCGCGGCGGGAACATCGGCGGCAGAGGATTGTCGACCCGAGGGGGTGGCCCCTCGGTTTCCGGGAAGATGGGGGGTGGCTCTGGAAACCCCTTCGCTACAATTTCAGCGCTCGCCGGAGGGATTGCCGGCGGGAGCAACCACGGAGGGTAGTCATCCGAAGCCAACCCGACCGGGGGTTCAGGTACTTCCGCGAGGATCGGAGGCTCCGGAATGACGGGCGGATTCCCGGGGATTTGGGCGTGGTCGTCGGGTTGATCCATGAACCGAAGAGTCCGAACTCCTCAATTGGAACCCGCGGCCATTAGCCCTGGATCAACGAAGAGCTCAACGATGGAATCTTGCCGTTGGAGGACCCCGTGGCGCAATTCCATTGATGACGCAATTGGTTAAAAACAGGGAAACTTGGATTTCGCGGCGAGCGTCCGACGACCTCCGGGGTCGGGATCAGGGGCCGGCGCTGCGGTCCCTTGGGGGTTTCCTGAAGGCCGCCGCCGACCGAAGCCCCGTTCGCTGGGTGAGTGGAAGGTTGGGACCTTCAAGCCCGTGGATTGCCCAACCCGGCCTTGGTCCAACCGATCGCTCTCTCGGGCTCCGGCACATCCCTCGATCGACAGCTTCCATTGGCACTGCGCGCGGGAAGTCCATGTGGCGATTGGGGTGAAAAAAAGCTGCAGTTCTGAGGGCTTTTGGGCAGCAGGGACTCGACTCTTGAGCAACGCCGCCAGACGATCCCAACGTGGGGCGAAGGCGCCTGCTAGAATGGCGTCTTCCGGTGGGTGTTTTGCTGCTAAATGGCGACCTGCAAGCCATTCCGAGGATTTGCAGAAAAAAACTTAAGCCACCGCAGTTGACGAAAGAAACACAGTGACGCTATGTAGTGGTCGTTGGTATGGCGCACCACAACCCATTGTGACTTAGGCGGAAAAAGCAAAAACTACTGTCCAGCATCATCCAGCAAACCAAGCAACCCAAACAGGTCCGATCATCTCCCGAATTTCGGTGTCCTGCGCAGGTTTTGCATGCGGTGCCCGCACCAACAAACCCACCCCCTTTCCGAAGTTTAACGCCCTCATGAGCATCGCTGTCCCAGAGCCTTCCACCGAATCACCCGCCCTCCCCGATTTTCTGACCATTGAGGAGGGTGATTTTGTCATCCACCGGCTGGGTTCAAAAACCTTCCGCCTCGACAAGACCAAAGCCCGCGCCCGTTTGGCTGGCAAACAGGTGATCAATGGCCAACGCAGCGCCGAACTGAACATCCTGCCGCTCAAGTACCACGAGGCCTACCGCATCTATAAGCAGATGAAGGCCAACCACTGGGAGCCGGACGTGATCGACATGACGCGGGACTCGCAGCAGTGGAACACGGGCGCCCTCTCGTCGAAGGAGCGCTGGATCATCGAGATGGGCGTCGGCTACTTCTCAGCCGCCGAGGGCATCGTGGGTGACTCTGTCCTGCATGTCATCGAAGACAACCTGACCGCGGCCGAACTCAAGCACGCATCGCTGCGGCACATCGCCGAAGAGTCCATCCACATGGACTCGCTGCTGCACATCATCGGTTCGCTGAACATCGATCTGGACGAGGTCACGGCCAAGTTCACCGACATCCCGAGCGTGCAGAAGAAGAACGCCTTCATCACCCGGCAGATGCCCGAGCTGAAAATGGGCATCGACCTGACCAAAACGGTCAACAAGCAGCGGTTCGCCAAGGCGATCTTCGGCATCACGCAAGTCATGGAGGGCACGCAGTTCTACGCGCTCTTCGCCATGATCCTGTCGCTGCACCGGCAGAACAAGATGACGGGCATCGGGCAGATGTTCCAATACACGCTGCGCGACGAATCCAATCACATCGAGCTGGGCCGCTACATCCTCACGCAACTCATCGCCGAAAACCCCGACTTGTGGACGCCGGAATTCCGGGCCGAGTTGGTGGAGTTCATGCGCGAGGGCGTTGAGCTGGAGAAGGAATTCGTGCGGGACTGCTTGCCCGAAGACGGCGTGGGCATGACCCAGATCGATTTCCTCACCTACGTCGAATACAACGCCAATCGGCGACTCGCAGGCGTCGGGCTGCCGACCCTTTCGAATGTCAGCTCGAATCCCTTCACGTGGCTCGACGAGGTCATCTTCCTGAGGAAAGAGAAGAACTTCTTCGAGACTCGTGTCACCGAGTATCAGACCAGCGGCAGCCTCAAGAACACGGCCGAAGACGACCTCATCTAATGGGAGTCCACGCCGACAGCTGGATTCGACGCATGGCCCGTGAGCATGCGATGATTGAACCGTTCGAAGAAGTCCTCATCCGCCAGACAACCGATGGGAATCCCGTGATCAGCTATGGGCTTTCGAGCTACGGCTACGACCTGCGTGTGGCCGATGAGTTCAAGGTCTTCACCAATGTCTACAATGCCGTGGTCGACCCCAAGGCGTTCGATGAGCGATCGTTTGTCGACATGCGCGGTGCTTCTTGCCTGGTGCCACCGAACTCGTTCGCCCTGGCACGAAGCGTTGAGTACTTCCGGATCCCCCGCGATGTGCTCACCCTTTGCGTCGGGAAAAGCACCTACGCCCGGTGCGGCATCATCGTCAATGTGACGCCCTTCGAGCCGGAGTGGGAGGGCCATGTGACGCTGGAGATCTCCAACACCACCCCGCTGCCTGCCCGCATTTACGCGGGTGAGGGGTTGGCCCAGGTACTCTTCCTTGCCGCCAACGAGCCCTGCGAAGTCAGTTACGCGGAGCGTCGCGGCAAATACCAGGCCCAACGCGGAATCACCGTTCCGCGCATCTGATTCAAACACTGTCCAATGCCGTCAGTCATCCTGCCATGAATGTCAGTACCGCTCCGTTTTCGCTCACCAATGATGAGTCGGCCGTAGAACCCGGCGAGTTTCCGCAGGTGATCCGGCGCGACCTGCCGACCGACGCCTCCGGCAAGCCACGGGTGGTGCCCTGGCTGGGTCACAAGATCTCGCGTGCCGTCTCCGCGGCCTGCGTGGCCCAAGGGGTCGAGGAGTCCATCGGGCAGCAGGTCCAGGCCCAGATCGAGTTCAAGATGAGCCGGGAGCGGCCGAGCTTCATCCACATCGAGCAGCTTCAAGACCTGGTCGAAGAGACGCTCATCCAGATCGGTCAGCCGCACGTCGCGCTGACCTACGGAAAGTATCGGGCCCGTCGGGAAGCCGAACGCAAGCTGGGCGGAACCGTGGCCGACGACTCGGGCCATCAGCTCGAACTGGCGACACGTGCCCAGTTGGCCGACATCCGTGCGCGCATTTCCTTCGCCAAGATCGGCCTCACCCCGTCGCTCCCCGACGACGAGGTGCTCACCCGGCTGCTGCGCAGCACGTCGATCAACCTGAGCCCCCTCGAACGCCGCGACACCATCATCCTGAACGCCAAGTCGCTGCTGGATGTCGATGCCGACGCGCGCTTCTTTGCTGCCCGCATCCTGCTCTCCTACATTTATGAGGAGACGTTGCAGTGGAAGGTGGCTGACGGCCCGCAGGCGTTGAAAGAAGCTCATCGTCGCGCATTCCTGGCCTACATCCCGCGCGGCATCCAACTGGGCCGTCTCGATCCCCGGCTCGCCACGTTCGATTTGCCCAAGCTGGCGGATACCCTCGATCCGTTTGCCGATCTCCAGTTCGACTTCATCGGCATCCAGACCCTCTTCGACCGCTACCTCATCCACGACACGGATACCGTCACCAACCGTCGAATCCGTCTGGAAGCTCCCCAGGTTTTCTGGCTCCGCGTGGCCATGGGTCTGTCGATCCTGGAGAAGGATCGTGAAGCGCGTGCGGCCGAGTTTTACAGCATCTACAAGTCGCGCCGGGCCTGTTCCTCCACTCCGACACTCTTCAACTCCGGCACGCTGCACTCCCAGCTCTCCTCCTGCTATCTGCTCTACTGCGGCGACTCCATCGAAGAGATCACCGAGACGTGGCGCCGCTTCTCGCACCTCTCCAAGTGGGCCGGCGGCCTCGGTTGCTCGTGGACGGCGATTCGCGGAGCGGGCGCCCATATCCATGGCACGAATGGCGAGAGCTCCGGAGTGATCCCCTTCCTGAAGGTCTCCAACGACATTGCCATTGCCGTGAACCAGGGTGGCAAGCGTCCGGGTGCGCTGTGCTCGTATCTGGAGCTCTGGCACGCAGACATCGAAGACTTCCTCGACCTCCGCAAGGAAACCGGAGACGACCGTCGCCGCACCCACAACATGAACACCGCGCATTGGATTCCCGATGTGTTCATGAAGCGGCTCAAGGCCATTTCAGACGGCCAGCTGCCGAAAGACGCCAACTGGACCCTCTTGCGGACCAATGACTGCCCGGACCTTCCCGAACTCTACGGGCAGAAGTTCGAGCAGCGCTACGAGGAGTACGAGCGGATGGTGGACTCCGGAAAGCTCTGGGGTCGCAAGGTGCGCGTGCTGCAGCTGTGGAAGCGGATGCTGGAGATGCTCTTCGAGACCGGGCACCCATGGATGACCTGGAAGGATCCTGCCAACGTTCGCAACCCGCAGGACCACGCCGGCGTGATCCACAACTCCAACCTCTGCACCGAGATCGAGCTGAACACCTCCTCCTCCGAGGTGGCGGTTTGCAACCTCGCCAGCGTCAACATTGCGGCGCATTTGCGCCCGGATGGTTCCATCGACAACGACAAGCTCCGCGGCACCATCACCGTATTGATGCGGATGCTCGACAACGTCATCGACATCAACTTCTACCCGGTCGAAGCCGCCGCCAATTCCAACCTGCGCCACCGGCCGGTCGGACTCGGCGTGATGGGGCTGCAAGACGCGCTGTACGACAAGAAGGTGGCCTTCGATTCCGCTGAGGCGGTCGCCTTCAACGATGAAGCATTGGAAGCCATCGCCTACCACGCCTACTGCGCGAGCAGTGACCTGGCGGAGGAGCGCGGAACCTACCCGAGCTACGCCGGTTCCAAGTGGAGCCGCGGCCTCATGCCGCTCGACACACTGAATTTGCTCGAGCAGGAGCGCGGCACGCCGATCCTCGTTGACCGCAACTCAAGACTCGATTGGGACTCGCTCCGTCAGCGCATCGCTCGGCAAGGCATGCGCAACTCGAACTGCTTGGCGATCGCTCCGACGGCCACCATTTCCAACATCCTGGGCTGCACGCCGTGCATCGAGCCGACCTACAAGCACATCCACACCAAGTCGAACCTCAGCGGGGAGTTCATCCGCACCAACGACCATTTGCTGCGCGACTTGCAAGCCTTGGGCGTGTGGGACGAAGACATGCTGGCCGATTTGAAATACTTCGATGGCAGCGTGCAGCAAATCGAGCGCGTCCCGGAGCAACTCAAGCGGTTGTACAAGACGGCCTTCGAGATCGCGCCGACCTGGATTCTTCAATGCGCTGCGGTGCGCCAGAAGTGGATCGACCAGGCTCAGAGCACCAACCTCTGGCTGGCGGAAAGCGATGCCCGCACGGCGAGTTTCATGTATCGCGAGGCCTGGGAGCGCGGACTCAAGACGACCTATTACCTGCGCACTCTGAACAAGAGCGCCATCGACAGCGCGAACCGCGAACGCCGGCCCGCGGCCGAACCGAAGCGCGAGTTCACCGCCGATGAAAAGAACGCCTGCTCCATCGAAGCGATGCGCAACGGCGGCACCTGTGAGGCTTGCCAGTAAGTGGTGAGGGGGCCGGCGGCCGAGTGATTGCACCGCCCCCCGGCCGACCTGGCCTCTTCTTTTCGGGACGCAGTCTCTGCGTCCAATTCCGCCCCCCGGTTGTTCACGGGCATCGGTGGACTCCGAAGCGCTTGGCAACGGGTTCTCCGTAGAACCCTGGCTGCCGGAAAATTCCGACCGGGTGGCTATCGGTTGGACAGAAAGGCGGGTTGAGTCGACAACTGGGACGTGGAATTGCGCGAGTTTGCCGAGCGAATCCTCTGCGCGACGACGCTGGAGGAAAAGCTCATCGACCCGCCCGGCGGACGGCTCACCGATGAGCGTCCCGGGTCAGCGTGGGATTCTGCGGTCGAACCCGGTCGGCCCGTCGAACTGCGCTTCAAGCCATCGGCCTCCGACAAACCGGGCACTGCTGGCAAGGCCGAGTTTCCCGGCCTGAACGGCCTGGATACTGAGGCAGGTCGGGGCAAGGTGCTGCACTTCTTCGCCAATCACGAACTCCTGGCCACCGAATTGATGGCCTTGGCGCTCCTGCGCTTCCCCGATGCGCCCCCGGCCTTTCGTCGGGGTGTCTTGCACACCTTGCGCGAGGAGCAAGAACACGTGCGCCTTTACCTCGACCGCATGAAGGCCTGCGGCGTTGCCTTCGGTGAGCTGCCCGTGAGCGGCTATTTCTGGCGATCCGTGTCTCCGATGCGCCAGCCGATGGACTTCGTCACCGGGCTGAGTCTCACGTTCGAGCAGGCCAACCTCGATTTCGCCCGCGTCTTTTCCCGGGGGTTCGCCGAGGCGGGCGATTCTGAAACGGCCGCCTTGCTGCGCCGCATCTTGCACGACGAGATCGGGCACGTGGCCCATGGATTGAAGTGGTTCCGCCAGTGGAAGGATCCGAACTCCAGCGACTGGGAAGCGTTCTGCGGCTCCCTGCATTTTCCGCTGTCGCCGCAACGGGCCAAAGGCGTTGAGTTCAATGAAGAAGCCCGCCGTGCGGCCGGTCTTGAGCCGGAGTTCATCGCCCAGTTGGATCTCTTCGCCCGCTCCAAGGGGCGCACGCCGCAAGTCTTCCTCTTCAACCCGCTGGCCGAGGGATACATCGCCCGCGGGCCCGGATTCACGCCGGCTGCCCCGGCCCGTCAATTGGCCCGCGACCTGGCCCACCTGCCGCAGTTCCTGGCCCGCCGCGACGACGTGGTGCTGGTGCCTGAAGCTCCAGCCCCGGACTTTCTGGCGACCCTGAAATCGGCCGGCTTCGAACTGCCCGAGTTCGTGGTGGCCCCGGAGGGTGTGCGCCTGGGCAATGGGCACGGCAATGGGCACGGCAATGGGCTCATCGATTTGCTCGGCGAACGCAAACTCGGCGGTCTGCGCCCCTGGGCCTGGGCTCCGGATAGCTTGGAACGCCTGAGCCCGCTGTTCTCGCAAGTGACCGGTGACGACCGGGGCCCCGACGACTGCTTCAACCCCCGCATCGCCGCGCTGTATTCCAAGGCCTGGAGTGCGCGGTTTTTGCAGGAAATCCATTCGGAACTCGCGTCGGTCTTTCCGGCGCTGTGCCCGGTCGAAACGATCGGCACGGCGGTGACCGACCTGCCCACGGCGCTCGCTGCCATCCAGTCCTTCCGAGACCAAGGCCATCACCGCTTGGTGGTCAAGCAAGCCCTCGGATTGGCCGGGGCCAATGCCATCCGTCTCTGGGAACCCGAACTCCTCGACACCCAGCGCCGCTGGATGGCCGAATCTCTGGAGGCCGGTCAAACCCTGGTGGTGGAGCCGTGGCTCGAACGCCTGGCCGATTTTTCGGTGCAATTCGAACGGACGGACGGCGGACTTCGGCGCATCGGCTTCACCGACCTCTTCAACGACCATCGCGGACAGTTCCTGGCCAATGGGGCGAGCCCGGGCTTCGAGCGACGTCCGCCGGCGCGGGTGGTGCGGGCCTTCAAGTCCTGGCCGGATGCGCCTGGAATCCTGCGGCGCGTGTACGATGTCATCGCCTCGGCGCTCGAAACGCGGTTGGCCGCGGTCGGTTTCCGGGGACCCATCGGCATTGATGCGCTGGTGTGCCAAACACCCGAAGGCCCCCGGCTCAAGCCCGTGGTGGAGATCAACCCGCGTTACACCATGGGCCGCCTGACCCTCGAGCTCATGCGGGTCGTGGCTCCCGGCAGTCATGGTCTGTTCCGCCTCGTCAATCGCTCCCAGCTCAAGGCCAGTGGGTTCGCCACCTTCGCCGACTACGCCCAAGACGCGGTGCGCCGGCACCCCCTCCACCGGGCCGGTTCGCCACAACCGCGCCTCCGCGAGGGCACAGTCTGCCTCAACGATCCCTCCCGGGTTCAAGTTTGCCTCGCTCTGTGGGCTGTGAATCGAAACAAAACAAGCTCGTCAACGATTTGAAACCCATCGGCCGCAAACTGGATTGAAACATTCAATCCGGTGACAGAGAGGATCACCGGGTTACGGAATGTGATCTGGATTTTCCAACGTTGTGACCTGACGGCGTGTTGTTCGTCACTCCAGCGTGAATGATATGAAAGTGTGCTCGGATCTTCATGGAATTCAGGTTGCTGTCTGCCTCTCCAGAAGCAATCGGTCGGATTCACTCTCATCGAGTTGCTGGTAGTCATTGCGATCATCGCGATCCTGGCCGGTTTGCTCCTGCCCGCCCTTGCGAGTGCCAAGCAGAAGGGAAATCAGGCCGTCTGTTTGAGCAACCTGCATCAAGTCTCCTTGGGCACGACGATGTATGCCCAGGACAATGCAGACTCGATGCATTACTACATCGACCCGGATGGAAAACCACAGGTCCCCAATCATGGACAGTGGACGCTGACTCCGAGTCACAACGCGCTGCTCGATCTTCAAAATCCCAATCAGCGGGTCATTGCTTATTGGGGCGTTGCCTATGTCAGTTACTTCGGTGGGGCTCGCCGGGCCTTCCGCTGCCCCAGCGCCAAGATTGTCGACGAGTGGCGGGAAACCGGTTTGGCCTATTCGAGCGAGTTTTGGCGCAATTCGACTTACGGCATCAATCGCTACGTGGCCCTGAACCCCGGGTCGGTCTACACAGCCGATCCAACTCTTCCCCGGAAAATCAGCGAAATCCCAAGCCCCCAGACGACCGTGTTTGCTCAGGACTCGGCTGAGCAGCGGATGGAGGGGCATGACGACAGTCTTGGGATTTTTCCGGGTTATCAGGAGGGCCTGATCCAATGGAAAGTTCGCTTGGCCAGTCTCTATCCCGGAGTACGGATGGAGTTCGAGTGGTTCCGTCACAATCGCCAGTGCTCCACCCTTTGGCTTCCCGGCAACGTGTCCACCATCCGCCACAGCAAGGGCGTGGATTATCGCTGGTACACCGGCGATCTCCCGCAGGAAAGCCCTCGATGATTTCTTCTCCGTATTCCAACTCAACCTCCACTCCATGAACCAGAAAACCACCCCCATCGCACTGGCGGTCCTGCTGTCGGTTCCTGTCCTGCAGGCAGCCATCACCGACCAATTGGTGACTCACCTCACCTTTGATTCCAACCTGCTGGACATCTCGGGCAAAAGCCATCACGGCACCGCCGTGGGCAACATTCAGTACGGCCCCGGACAGGTCGGAACGGGCGCTGTTCAACTCTCATTCAAGAAGGACGGCACCAGCTTCAACTACGTCACGTTGGGGGCTCCTGCCGACCTCAACTTCGGCACCGGCACCGACTTCTCCGTGAGCTTCTGGTGCAAGTTCAAACAATTCGTCTTCGACCCGCCCTTCATCGGCAACAAGGATTGGTTGAGCGGTCAGTATCAGGGCTGGATGGTGGCCACCGGAACCGATGGTCGCCTTCAGTGGAACTACGGTGGAGCGCCCGGACAGCGGAAGGATTATGATGGCCCGGGTGGAACCCTGAGCGACGGGCTTTGGCACCATGTCGCCGTCACGGTCCTGCGTGCCGGCGAGGTGGTCACTTATCTGGATGGCGCGCTGGTCGACGAACGGGATGTCTCTGCAAGCCTCAACAATGTGGATACCCAGGCGGGCCTGGCGCTCAACATCGGTCAGGATGGCACCGGTCGCTACACCGACGGCAACAGTGTCGAGATCAACGACCTGATGATGGATGATGTGGGGATCTGGCGACGGGTTCTGACCGCGGCGGAAGCCAAGGCCATCCACCAAGCGGGCCTCGCCGGCAAGTCCTTGACCAGCGTGGTTTCGACGCCGGAACCCCCGGTGCTGGTCCGTCAGCCGGCCGGTGCCAATACCGTGGCGGGTGATGCGTTGACCCTTCGGGTGCTGCCCCGGGGAACCTCGCCGTTCACCTTCCAATGGCGTCGGGGTTCGGTGGTCGTGCCATCGGCCACCAACGCGCTGCTCGTGCTTCAGGATGCGCAGGCCAAGGATGCCGGAGTCTACACATGTGTGGTGGGCAACAGCGTCGGGTCTGTGGTGAGCGAGCCGGCTGAAGTGACCGTGGATCTCCAGCAGGCGCCCACCCTCACCGAACAACCCCTGGCCGTCGCGGTCGGACCCAACGGTCGGGCCCAGTTTGCGGTGCGTGCGGCCGGTGTTGCTCCGCTGTCCTACCAGTGGTTGCGCAACGGCACACCCGTCGCCGGAGCCACCCAACCCATCCTAGTCCTGCCCCGTGTCCAGTCCGGTGAGGCCGGCCGTTACACGGTGCAGGTTCGGGCCGGAAACGGCCAGTCCACCGTGAGCCAGGAGGCTGTTCTGTCCATCATCGACGACATCCGCCAAGGTCTGGTAACCCACCTGACCTTCGACACGGATTATTCCGATGCCTCGGGTCGCAACAACAATGGCACCCCGGTCGGATCCCCATCCATCGTGGCGGGTCGGATCGGTGGCGGGGCCCTCAAGTTCTCCCAGAAGGCCGACGGGTCGGAATTCAATTACGTGACCCTCGGCACTGCGTCGGATCTCGAGTTCAGCGTCGACGGGGATTTCTCCTTCTCGATGTGGGTCAAGTTCAGCTCTTGGAAGCGCGATCCCCTCTTCATCTCCAACAAGAATTGGAACAGTGGCGGCAATGTCGGCTATGCGCTGGCGACCGGTGCCGACGGTCGGTTCCAATGGAACTATGCCGAGCAGGTGGGTGAGCGCCGCGACTACGACAGCGGTCCCGGATTGGTCGGCGATGGCGTTTGGCACCATGTGGCCGTGACCTTCCAACGCGGGGGGCAGGCGTTGACCTTTGTCGATGGCCGCGAGGTCAACCGGCAGCCCCTTCCCACCACCGGCACCACGATCAGCCCGGGCCTGCCGACCAACATCGGCCAAGACGGCCGCGGCAACTACACCGACAACGGCACCGTGAGCATGGAGGACGGCCTGATCGATGACGTGGCCATTTGGCGCCGGTCGATCACCCCCGAGGAAATCGTCGCCATCTTCCGCAAAGGGCAATTCGGCTCCAACGTGCAGGAGAAGCCCCTCAGCGAGGCATTGGTCGCGTGGCTGCCCCTGGATTACGACACCTTAGATCGATCCGGCCGCGGCAACCATGGTGTCCGCGTGGGCAATCCTCGGTTTGTCGAGGGGCGCTCCGGTGGTTCGATCGCGGTGACTTCGATCACCAACGGTTCCTCGTTCAATTACGTCTCCCTGGGAGCCCCGGCCGACCTTCAATTCGGAAAGGACGTCAACTTCTCGGTCTCCCTTTGGACCGCGTTCACCAATTGGACCGGCGACCCGGTTTTGATCGGCAACAAGGATTGGCGCAGCGGCGGCAATCAGGGCTGGGTGATCGCCACGGCAGGCAACGGTCGTCTTCAGTGGAACCTGGGCGACGGCGATGCCGGAGGCCGCAGCCGCCGCGACTACGATGGGCCTGGTGGCACCCTGAACAACGGTGCTTGGCATCACATCGCCACCGTCTTCGATCGTCTTCAAGGTGTCGCCCTCACTTATCTTGATGGCACCGCGGTGAGCACCAACTCGATCTCTGGCGATCTCGATTCCATCGACACGGCCGCCGCGCTCTCGGTCAACATCGGTCAGGATGGTCTGGGCTCCTACACCGACAACGGTGCGGTGGGAATCCGGGATGGTCGCATCGACGACGTTGCTGTCTGGCGACGATCGCTCGGTGCGGCCGAGGTTCGGACCATTTTCCAGCGGGGCCAGCAGGGTCGCGATCTCTTCGGCCTTGAGCCGCGCCCCCAAGGCTTTCCCAGCCTCCAAGTGCGGCGATCGAACGAAGGTCTGCGGGTGTTCTGGCCCAAGTCCGAGGTGGGATATCGTTTGGAACGGACCGCCAGCTTGGGTGCGACGGCTGATTGGGTTGCGGTGGCTTCGATTGTGGTCGGTGACGAGAATGCCAGCGCGGTCATCGAAGAGACCGCAGCCTTCTATCGCCTCCGCAAACCCTGATCGGGTCGCCTGATCGGGCAGTTTGATTCAATCCTCGCGCAGCAGCGGTCGGAATCCAAAGGTCTGACCGCTGCTGCTTTTTAGCCCCCAGAGGGAACCCCTGAGTCTGGCATGCGACCCCCATTTGATACGTACCCGTATCAATTTGGTTTGCCAGTCTGGAGGAGGCCCGCCACGTTATGCCTTGTTCGGAAACGCCCCTCCGTCATGAACGCTTTCTCCGTTGCTGCTTTGTTTTCCGGTGTTGTCGCCCTGTCCCTGCAATTGTCGGCCGCCGATGGCTGGCTCACCTGGCGCGGGCCTCTGGGCACCAGCGTCTCCACCGAGAAAGGATTGCCCCAAAAGCTCGATGCCAAGGCTCCGCTCTGGAGCGTGGACTTTCCCGGCCAAAGCACGCCGGTGATCTCCGGCGGACGATTGTACATCAATGGCTATCAGGGCGATGGCCAAGACCTCCAGGAGTTCACGGCCTGCTTCGACGCCGAGACCGGCCAGGAACTGTGGCGTCACGGCGAGAGCGACTTCCTGAGCGACACCATTTACCTGCGCTACGCGACCTCGTCGCCGACGGTAGATCCCGAGACCGGCAACATCTACGCCCAGCACACGCAGGGCCTGCTCATGGCCTTTTCGCCCGAGGGCAAATTGCTGTGGAAGCACTCCATGATGGAGGAGTTCGGCCGGCTGACCTTCCCGAATTCTCGCACGGCCACCCCGGTCATTGACCATGAATTGGTGATCGTGCGCGGTATCACCAGCGCCTGGGGCGCTCACGGTGCCGCCGGCGACCGTTTCTACGCCTTCGACAAGAAGACCGGGGAATTGGTCTGGTCGAGCGCGCCCGGCGACCGCCCGCAAGACAACACCTTCTCTCAACCGTGGCTAGACCTCTGGGGTGGCAAGCGCGTGCTCTATAGCGCTGGCGGCGACAGTTCCATTTTGGCCATCAACGCCCGGACCGGCGAGCCGCTCTGGCGATTCCCCTTCGCCAAGGCCGGTGCCAAGGGCGGCATTAACGCCGCGCTGGTGCGCTGGAAAGACAACCTCGTGGCCTTGCACGAATCCGAGAACCTCGATTCGTCGGAAATCGGCCGCATGGCCCTCTTCCGCATCCCGACTCCTGCGGAGGTTCAGCCCACCAACGCCACCACGCCGCACGTCTTCGGACCCAAAGTTTTCGAGCAATGGCGCAACAGCGTCGGCTCGCTGGCCAGCTCGCCGGTCGTGGTAGGCGACACGCTCTATGAGATCACCGGCACGGGCGACCTGGCGGCCATCGAAGCCCCCACCGGCAAGGTGCTGTGGAAGAAGAAGGTCGGCATCGAACAGCGCCAGAGCACGCCCTTTTACGCCGATGGCCTGCTGTACGTGGGCATGTACGTCACCCTGAAAGATGCCGCCGCGGCGACCTCGTCCGACGCCGACAGCGTGGCCAATGGAGACTTGCTCGTGTTGCGGCCCGGAGCCGACGGCGCCGAGGAAGTCAGCCGCACCCAAGTCACCGGCCGCGTCTTCGGCTCGCCCGTGGGCTACAACGGCAAGGTGTATTTGCAGACGGACAAAAAGCTCTACGCCTTCGGCAAGGCGGGCCGCAATGCCGGCCTGACCGCCGCACCCGCCGAGACCGCCTGGCCCAAGCCCGGACCGGCCGCTCAATTGCAGGCCATCCCCTACGAGGTGCTGCTGCGCCCCGGCCAGACCCAGTCGTTCCGCGTGCGCGTGCTCGATGCCAACGGTTTCACCGTGGCTGAAAACGTCGATCCGAAGTCCCTCAAGTGGGAGCCGTTCATCCCGCCCACCGCGTTGGTGAAGGCCACCCTCAAGGGATCCTTCAATGCGGCGGGCCAATTGGTCGCCGAAATGGCCCCCGCTGGCAGCGCGGGTCAGTTCAAGGCCACCCTCCAGGGCCCCGACGGCAAGGCCATCTCGGGTTACATCAAGGGTCGTGTGCTGCCCGGCCTCCCGCTGGTGCAGAACTTCCAGACCTTCGCCATGACCAACATCACCACCAACACGGTGGAGTCGCCCACGCCCTTCGCGTACCCGCCGCTGCCGTGGAACTCCGCCCGCTTCCGTTTTGAAGTGCGCGGCAAGGATGCGGCCGGCGGCACCAACCAGGCCTTGGTCAAGACCATCGAGAACAAGCTCTTCCAGCGCGGGCAGGTGTTCTTCGGCTTCCCCGACATGAAGAACTACACCGTCGAGGCCGAGGTCTTGAGCGAAGGCAACAAGCGCAAGATGTCCGAAGTGGGCGTCATCAATCAGCGCTACGCCGTCATCCTCAAGGGCAACTCGCAGCAAATGGAGGTCAACTCCAACCAAGAGCGCATCAAGGTGGCCGTGCCCTTCAAGTGGGCCCCGGAAACCTGGTACCACCTCAAGACCCGTGTCGATGTGGCCGCCGACGGCTCCGGCATCGTGCGCGGCAAGGCCTGGAAGAAGGGCGACCCCGAGCCCGAGGCGTGGACCATCGAAGTGCCCCACAAGAAGGCTCATGCCAACGGTTCCCCGGGCCTTTACGGGTTCTCGCCCCAAGAGATGCGCGTGGCCATCGACAACATCCGCGTCACCGCGAACTAACCCTCTCCGCGCCGCCGAGCCATCCACTGTCTCCGACACTCTTTGCCTGACTGAACGAAACCCCGTTTCATTCCCACATCCATGAACGCACTTCCGCTTCTCTCCGCCGCATTGCTGAGCGCCGGCCTTCTGGCGCGCGCCGAAGATTGGCCCCAATGGGGCGGCAACGATCCGGGTCGCAACTTCTACTCGCCCGCCAAGGGCCTCCCCGATCGCTTCGAGCCGGGTAAGCTGAAGAGCGGCACCGAGGAGATCGACCTGGCCACCACCAAGAGCGTGAAGTGGGCCGTGAAGCTCGGCTCGCAGAGCTACGGCAACCCGGTGGTCGCCGGCGGCAAGGTGTACGTCGGCACCAACAACGAATCGCCGCGCGACAAGAAGCACACGGGCGATCGCTCGATCTTGTATTGCTTCGAGGAGAAGACCGGCGCCTACCTCTGGCAGCTCGTGGTGCCCAAGCTCAAGTCGGGCAAGGTCAACGACTGGGAGAACCTGGGCCTCTTGGCGTCGCCGCTGGTGGTGGGCAATCGCCTTTGGATCGTCACCAGTCGCTGCGAGGTGCTCTGCCTCGACACCGAAGGCATGGCCAATGGCAACGAGGGCCCGTACACCGAAGAGGCCAAGTACATGGCCAAGGACACGCCGAAGGAGTCCGCGCCGGTCGAGCCCTCCAAGCAGGACGCCGACATCCTCTGGCGCTACGACATGATGGATGAGTTGGGCGTGTTCCCGCACAACGCCTCCAACAGCTCGGTGCTCATGGTCGACGGCATCCTCTACATTTGCACTTCCAACGGCCAGGACTGGACCCACGTCAACATCCCGTCGCCGACTTCCCCGAGCTTCATCGCGCTCGACGCCAAGACCGGCAAGCTGGTCGGTGAAGACAACGTGGGCGTCGGCCCGCGGATTTTCCACGGCCAGTGGACCTCGCCCTCCACCGGCAAGGTGGGCGGCCAGAACCTTGTGTTCTTCGGCGGTGGCGACGGCGTGGTATACGCCCTCGACGCCAAGCCGCAGAAGGGTGACGGCTCCAAGATCGTCCCCATTTTGCCCGGTGCGGCGCTCGACCGTGACGAAGACAAGGACACCGACTACCTCAAGAAGGTGTTCTGGGCCGACCTCAATCCGCCCGAGTACAAGGCCGACAAGTCGGGCAAGGCCTACAAGTACCCGGCCGCCGAGGGACCCAGCGAAATCAACTCCACTCCGGTATTCTACAAGAACCGCGTGTACGTGGCCACGGGTCAGGATCCCGAGCACGGTGAGGGTGTGGGCCGCTTGGTGTGCCTTGACGCCACCAAGAAGGGCGACCTCACCCAGACCGGTATCTTGTGGGACTACAAGGGCATCAAGCGCTCGATCTCCAGCGTGAGCATCGATCCGGCCACGGGCCTGCTCTTCATCGGCGACTTCTCCGGCTTCGTGCACTGCCTCGACGCCGAGACTGGCAAGCTGCACTGGGTGTACGACATGAAGGCCCACATGTGGGGCTCGACCCTGGTGGCCGACGGCAAGGTGTATGTCGGTGATGAGGACGGCGACTTCGTGGTGTTGGCTGCCAAGGGCGGGGCCAAGGCGCAGGTCTTGAGCGAGACCAACCTCGGCGCTCCGGTGTACAGCACCCCCATCGTGGCCAACGGCACCATGTACGTGGCCAGCCAGACCCACCTCTTCGCCATCGGCACCGAAGCCAAGCCCGCGGCCACCGACGCCCCCAAGGGCATCCAGCCGAAGAACTAAAGGGTAGGGCGGCCGGCAGGCTCGCGAGAGGCGATCGTCTGCGGATGCGAGGCATTCCACGCCCGCATCCGCGGAATCCCTTGGAACTTCCGAAGTCAGGGCAGGTTGGGTCAGGTTGGGGTGGCCGGGTTAACCGGGATAGCCGGTTGATCGGTTGACGTTGATCAGTTTGGGTTGAGTGGCCGCCTCTTGCGCCCGAACTGAATGGCTCCCGTCGCCCGCTCGCCGTGGGCCTTGCGTCGGACCAACTCCACGGACCAACTCCACCGTTGCGTCCGTGGTCCTCTGTGATTAATTTGCCCAAGTAGTTTTTCCCGGTGCGGGTGTGGTTCAATGGTAGAATGTGGGCTTCCCAAGCCTGAGACGAGGGTTCGATTCCCTTCACCCGCTCCACTCTTTTCCTCAGCAAATTCGCAGTTTTCCCGGGCACTGTCCTGCGAGTATCCTGCGAACCGGCCCGGATCAGC